>Ga0136644_10000031_pt1 | contig 101267 bp, 97 predicted proteins | sample C_130820_EF_Meta_FD_94780 | JGI IMG/M metagenome (GOLD analysis project Ga0136644, IMG submission 94780) | Freshwater microbial communities from Lake Croche, Canada to study carbon cycling - C_130820_EF_MetaG (v2) (version 2) | ecosystem: Environmental > Aquatic > Freshwater > Lake | place...
GCACAATTATGACTCATATACATACATCCTTCTTTACGTTCAATATATTCAAGACATATAGGGCAACAAGAATAATCAAATGGTTTTTCAAAAAATATATCATATTTTTCAATATCAGAACGTGTAGAACCTTTCCATAATTCTTCTTTTACTGTTACCCCTAGCAATGTTAGAATTTTTTTATAGAGTTCTGGTTTCGTTTTATATTCATTTTGAGCAAGATCAATTGCTGTTTTTGGCCTGACATGATTAGTTTTTATTGTTTTATCTGCTCCATGATCTAATAAATATTTAATAATTTTTATATCTTCTTCATTATCAGCAAATTTAACAATCAACATTAAAGCAGTACCATTTTCATCATTTACAGCATTTACTTCAGCACCATGCTCAATTAATTTTTCAAGATAATATAAATCCTTTGCTATTGAAGAAGCCATCATTAGAGGCGTTTTACCATCTGTAAGTTTTTGATTTACATGTGCTCGATGTTCAATTACAAAATCAAAAAGAGGTTTATTCTTTTTTCCAATTGTTAAAAAAAGTAAAGTAAATCCCATACTCCCTATTTTAGTATCTATATCTAATCCTGCATCTACAAATACTTTATAATATTCTACTGGTTTTTTTTCCGCTAAAAGATGATTAAAATATGTAATCCCATCTACTTGAAATTTAACATCCACACCAGCATCAATCAATAGTTTTATTCTTTCTAAATCATCTGGTAAATGACAATGTTTTATAATAAATCCTAATATTGTTAAACCCCCGAATAATATTTTTTTTGACTTAGCACCATTTTTTACACCAATTTTAAAGAGTGATAAATCTTGATTTATATTATTCCTTAATATTTCTATAGAATTCTCTTCATTTAAATTATCAAATAATTTTTGTTTCATTAATTCATCTATTTTTTCATCTCTAAGATAATTATTACTTGCTAAAAAAGATATAATAGCCATTTTTTCATTCTGTTTAATAAAAGATAAATCTTTATTCATAATTATTTTTTTCAATTCATTTAAAGATTTATTATATTCTATATTTAACGTTATATTTTTATATATCTCTACTTTTTCTATATCTATTTCTTCTAATCCTTTATTTCTTAAAAATTCTGCCATATCACTTTTTTTATATTTAATAGCCCAATCAAGTGGATTATAATTACCTTCTTTATTATTTAACTTATCTGGTGCTATTTCTATAAGTTTTTTCAAATCATCCAACGTTCCGTCACGAATTAAATTAAAAATGCTATTTTGTTTTGTAACTCTGATTCCTCCGTACATCTATCCTTTACATAGAATAAATGGATGATCCTTTGGAAAAGTTTAGAAAGAATTTTTTTGATACGTTACAAAAAGAGAAGGAAGAAAAGGAAAGACTTTTTAAACAAAAACAAAGAAATTGTTGGCATATATTCGTTTTCGTAAATGCTATGAAAATCTGTAAAAAATGTGGAAAATTATCTTGAACCTACTGGTATTTTGTTAAATATATAATAATATCTTTTACCGAATTCACGTTGTGAAGTAGCAGAAAAATGTATTGATCCATGATTTCCTGTAATATCATTACCAGAAGCATCTTTTGTGCTATCACCTTCTAAATAATTTGTAAATGGAGATCCTATAATTGGATCAGTTGAAACATAATATGTGTTTGCTATATAATTAGCATGTGCTCGATTTGTAATAGTATCTCTCATTAAACTGTTCATCAAATACATACTTGCACTAGTATTTGTAAATCCAGTAGGTCCTCGATTACTTCTATAAGTATCAGGACATAATCCTCCCATCAATATTGGAACATTTGACAATGAATTTGGGAAAAGTCTTTTTATATCAGCTCTTAATTGTGTAAATAACTCATTTATATAAAATCTATATTGGCTTCTTCCACAAGAATCAGAATCACTTTCACCCTGATGCCATAATACACCAAGAACTTTAGAATTGGGGTGTACTTGTCTAGCAGCAGCTTGAATTTTTAATAAAGACCATTGATATAAACTTTTCACTGAAACTTGAGGATCAGAAGGAAGTGCATCACGACAAGAAGTTCCAGAAGATGGAGGTTTTGTATATTTATAAGTAGGATCATCATTTATTCTCCAAAAATAATTGTCCGAGGAAGGACGAAACATTCCTGTACCTCCGCGACCACAACCAATTAATAATACTTTTTTACACGGGTTTAATAATAAATGTTCTTTCGCAAATGTAAAATAAAATCCAAGAGGATTACATTGATAAGAAGGGCTGACACCAACTATTGGTGCTGGAGTTCCTTGTATTGGTGGATTCATTATTGTTGCATCCCAACCATATAAATGTGGTATTGGGATTGTAGCTGGTATAATACCAAAATTATTTGTTAGACGAAGTGATAATGTTTTTATTCTATTATCTGGCTTATCATCTTTATATAAATATCCGGAAGCATCAAAATACGCTCCATATTTAATAGGAGTATCAGTGTTATCATGATTTCTGGAACCTGCACCGGCTGAATTTGATTGACCCATTATAATAAATATATCATAAGTTTCTAATTCTGATGGTAATCCACCTTTCATTTTTTTTGTATATTTTTTTTTCATCTAATGTGTAATTTTGATTTAAACAAAAACTATTTATTAATTAGTATCTAAAATGATTGAATCCTATTATCGTCTTGAATTATATCCTACTCAAGAAGGTCTTCAATTCTATGAATCATATGCAACAACAAATCGTAGCAATGAGAATGCTGGTGTAGATTTATATTCAGTTCAAGATTACAAAGTTTCTAGCGAATTTGATGAGCGTCACAATGCTCCACCAAAGGCTGTTCATCTTTTAAATTTAGGAACAAGAGCTAGACTTGTAAAAGTAACTCCCACGGATGATTACTTTAACGCAGAGGTAGATGTTCATTACTGGCTTCTTCCTCGTTCTTCCATTTACAAATCTGGTATTATGATGGCGAACTCGGTAGGTGTGATTGATGCCTCTTACAGAGGAACTTTAATGGCTCCTGTCACAAATCTCAATGAACATACATATCCAAATGTTACAAAAGGAACAAGAGTCTTTCAGATTGTTGCCCCAGATATGAGTCATATTCGTGAGATTAAGATTGTTACTAGTCTTCCCGAGAGTGTAAGAGGTTCTGGTGGGTTTGGTAGCACTGGTGTGAATTAAAAATTGCTCGTCTCCTTAAAATTTATCAATAATAATTAGTATGAGTGCTCCTACTCAGGTAGATATAAGTGCTACTCCAACAATTCCAGCACGGCCAAATTTAGAAGTAGTGCCTACAAGTTCTTCTATAAGAGTAATAATTACCGAAAGAGATACTGGTGGTTATCCAATAACAGGACATAAATATTCTACAGATGGGGGTATCAACTGGTTACCTGTTCCTGAGAATAATATTATTACAACTACGTCTTCTGGAAATCTTTTACAAAATGTTTCTCTTTATAATTTACGTGTAGTATCTATAAATCGATTAGGACCAAACACATTTAATAGTGAAACTAATTATGCAGGTGTTATCAATATTCAATTGACACCTGTGCCAGCACCTGTTCCTAAACCAGCACCAAGACCAGCACCAAGACCTGTTCCTAAACCAGCACCACCACCTGTTCCTAAACCAGCACCAACACCAGCACCAAGACCAGCACCAAGACCAGCACCAAGACCAGCACCAAGACCAGCACCAGCACCAGCACCAAGACCAGCACCAGCACCAGCACCAAGACCAGCACCAGCACCTGTTCCTAAACCTGCACCAAAACCAGCACCAGCACCATCAACAAGGGCTCCACAACCAGCACCTTACCAATCTCAACAATTAAATTCAACACTGTATAATACAAATGATATATATAATGCCACTAATACTAATCCTGTATCAGGAAATACTATTCAAGGCTGTTCTAATACCAATACCTATAATTTTTATGTATCAATTGATAGCACCGATAATAAACCATATTTTTTAGTAAATAAAAACAATCCAATTGATATTAAAGCATATGATGGGATTATTCTAAATAATATTGGTTTAATAACTATTCGTTCTGGAACTTGTTTTTTTAATAATCCAGATATAGATACTCTTAACCTCAATCCCAATTCTTTACAATACTATTTAAATTCTTATTTACAATCCAATCAAATTACAGATGTATCTACTATTGATATAGGCCCTATTCTTGATACTTGGGTAAACACTGTAATAAGACCTAAAATTCTTCCTTTGCCACAAAATAATTTAGATATTTTAGAACCAATTGGATGCGCTTCTCAATTCTCACCATTTAATGGTAATTTTACTGATACATCACTGAATACTCTTGCGAATATGATACCTGCTTTAAAAATAGCATACAGATTAACAAATAAATTTAGAATATATAATGCGCTTTTACTAGATAACTTATTAACTGCAATTGATCAACTTGGTTATACAGATATTGAAATAACAATAAGTTTAGCAACAAGTCTCTCTCTTGATGTAAAAGACAATGTAAAAGTACGCCCTAACGGAGAATTAATACGCCCTAAAGCAGAAGCATATCAAAATCAAATAGATTTATTAATTTCAGCACTTAATAAACCTGGTAGAATTCGTGGTGCTAATATAAGTTATATTTCTTTGGGGAATGAAATATTTTTAGCTAATTTTTATATGCCGTTTGGAAAGTTTCTCTGCGAACCTACTATAAATACTAACTGTCCTAATATTCCTTCGAATGCCTCTTGGGAATCATATGATGTTAGTGGATCATTTATTGATACAAATGCATATTCACCTTTTTTTGCTGCATTAAATGATATGTTAGATCAAATTATACCTATTCGTAATGAAATTAATACTTCTACAAGAAAATATATAAAACTAGGACTTACTGACCATTATTCAACCTATTCAAGAGAAGGATGTGGACTTGGTTATATTGATAGTAAATATTGGGACCCTTTTGTTTTAAGAATTGATTTTTTTGGTTTTAATTTACATTCTATCTATAATGTTGGAACAAACATAGATCATACACCTGGTCCTACCGGTTTAGTAGGTCGATATATAACAAATATCAATAATCAATTAAATGAAACTATATCTAAAATGATGTTCTACGTTGTTAATACACCAAATCCCTATAAAATACGCACAATATTCGGTGACATATTATATGGAACAAATGGTAGAAGAAAGATAGAACTTTTAATTAGTGAATCTGGATTGCCGACAACTGGGTATAATAATTTTGATAATACTAACCATGATTCTGGAATAATATTAGACCCTGTTGTATCAAGAGAATATAGGGAGGCATTAATTAGATGGGCGGCTTCATGGACATTTACAACATCTTGGGGTCAACTCAATGGACCACTTAAATTAACATGTGGTGCAATATTTAATAATTATTCTCAGTTAAATGGGATAACATATTTTTATCGTAATAAAACAAGTGGAAATGAGATAACGGCAAGAAGATACAAAAATCTTATAGAAAGTCAAAAAGATCTTTATGAAGCTATTCCAAATAATATTTGGAAACAATGGGGATTAATTGATAATGTTAGAAATTCAAATAATACATATAGCTATTATTTAAAAAATAGAAATGATACAAATGGTGGAAATACATTATTATATTTTAGTGGGCTCCCACCCTCGTCTTATTTAGCACCACTCGCAGTAGCACCACCACCACTAGCACCACCACCTTCTCCAATAGGAGGATTATATAATACAAATGATAGATATACAAGCACAGGAAGTGATATGATGGGAAATATTGTAGAAGGTTGTCAAAGTCGTGGAATAACATATAATTTATTTGTGACAATTGGAACACCTGATAATAAACCTTATTTTTTAATAAATGAAAATGATTCGTCTGATATTCAATTAGTAGATGGTTTCCCCCAATCAAATTTTATTTATATTATGACTGGTAATTGTACATATGCGAATTTATCACAAGAAATGTATCCTATTCCTCCAAATTCTTTAAGTTCTTATATTGCTTCGTTATATGAACAAGATTTTCAATTAGCACAAACTACTCCAATAAATATTTTATTTGACCAATGGGTAAGCACTGTAATAAGACCATTGATACCTACTTCTGGTGGTAAAAGAAAAACACGTAAATCTAAAAAATCTAAAAAGGTGAAAAAAACACGTCGACGTAAATTATAAAAATTGAAACATAAATGAAATATATTATTATTAATAATATGAGTCTCAATTTGGTAATAGGACCAATGTTTTCAGGAAAGTCGTCGTATCTACTTTCCTGTATTCGTGCTTATAAAGAAATTGGTTCATCCATTTTCATCATTACTTCGGTATTTGATAAACGTTATTCGGATGAACCAATGATTGTAAATCATACAAAAGAATCATATAAAGCAGATATTGCTCTTGAAGATTTATTTGATGCCATGATTCATGAAGATTTCTTACAAGCAAAAGTGATTATTATTGAAGAAGCTCAATTCCATAAAAATCTTGTAGATTTTGTTGTTATGGCGGTAGATATTCATGAGAAACATCTTATTGTTGCTGGATTAGATGGAGATGCAAATAGAAATCCATTTGGAGAAGTATTAAATTTAGTTCCTCTTGCTGATCGTATTGTTAAGTTAAAAGCAATATGTAAAAAATGTAGCGATGAAAATGAAGTAAATGATGCTATATTTAGTTCTAAAATAGTAGATAATTCTTCTTTAGTTGATGTAGGTGGCTCAGATAAATATGAATCTCTTTGTAGAAAACATTATCTTGAGAATAATTTAAAAAATTGATAATTTAAAAAGCAAATAATATTTTTAATCAAATGTCTGTATTAATCGTTAAAAAGAAATACGGTTATTTTCAAATTAATGGTAATCATTTTGAAGGAGCAAAGAATGCTAATAAGTGTCTCCCTTATGATATTGTTATATCTACAGATTCAGGGTGTAGTTTATCTAGGAGGATCGAACACCCTCTCTTGGTGGGAATACTTCAGACAACGGGGGCAAAATATGGTTTTACAGGGAAAGCAAATCCTATATATCTTTGTAAACCATTGGATGAAATATATCCACCATTTTATATTGGGTCAAAAATTATAGATAATGTTAAAAATAAATTAATAACATTTAAGTTAGAATCTTGGCCTGAGAACTCTGAATTTCCAAAAGGAAACTTTATGGATTTATTAGGAGATTGTGGTGATTATGAAGCAGAAAAGAAAGCATCGTTCTTAAAAGCGAATGGTTATAAATGGACAAAGATTATTCCAAATATTATAGTTCCTAAAAAAGAAGTGCCCTTATTAAATGGTTTCACATTTAATATCGATCCTGAAGGTTGTAAAGATATTGATGATTGTTTTACATTGTTAGAAAATGGCTTAGCAATTAGTATTGCAAATGTAGCAAAATGGATTGAAGTTAATCCTTGGATGAAATATGCTGAATATATGGGAACATCTCTGTATGAAAATGGTTCTTGTGTAAAACCAATGTTTCCTCCAGTTTTATCTGAAAATTTAATGAGTTTGGTAAAAGATAAAGAACGACAAGCGTTAAGTCTTATAATAGAATTTGACGAGAAACATGAATTTACTTGTAAATTCAAAGAAACTCTTGTAAAAGTAGATGAATCTTATACGTATGATAATTTCCCTAATAACGATATTTTAAATAATTATGTGTATAAATTAACCGGATTAAGAACTAATGATAATGATAATCATAAGATTGTTGAATTATTAATGTTATTCTATAATACAATTGCTGGAAAAACGTTGAAAGAAAAAGGTGTTGGTCTACTCAGAAAACAAAAAGGAGTAAATTTGGATAGAGCAAGTCTATTTGAAACATTTTCAGATACTTATATGTATTTATGTTATGAATCAGCTTCTTATTGTTTACCTAATGAAGATACAACACACGCTATGTTAAATATAAAATCATATGCTCATGCTTCATCTCCTATTCGTCGCTATGTTGATATTATTAATCAAATGGCTTTAAAAGGTAAGATCCTAGAATATTCTAGTATAGAACGTTTTAACAATCAACAGAAAGCAGCAAAGAAATATGAACAAGAATTATTATTTATCGATCTTTATTATAATAAAAAAGCATTCTTAGATGGAATAATATTAAATGAAGAAAAAATATTTATACCTGTTCTAAAAAAGATTATTCAATGTGAAAATATTTTAGAATCAAAATCAAATGTAAAATTGTTATATTATACAGATAAACAAAAAGTTGGATGGAAAGATAAAATTATATTTCAAATTAAATATGCAAGTACAAACTCTCTGGTATAGCAATTTTGTAGAAATCATAACTTTGAACGTCTTCTAACTTCTCTAGCAATAAAACGTCTTTATTGAGTGTTCCTATATTTTTTAATTCATCTACAATATTTAAGAGTTTTAGAAGAAATCTTGTTAAGTTTCCTTCCATAATTCCATATGTTTCACAAACTGTTCCAACAGAAGAACCAGCAAATAAATCTTCTAAAACATTAATATATTCGTAATTTAATTTCCATTCTTGAAAAGAGATTGAATATTTTCTTTCTATCTTTTCAATCATTTTACAAATCTTTTCTCCATACTCCAAAACCTTTTTAACAGAATCGTTTGTCTCAAATGATTTTGATTCCTTTTCATCGGATTCCATAAAAGATGAAAGAACCTTTAATATATCTTGTTGATTTAAAGTATCAAATACTCTTTCTTCATACAGTTCTGCCATAATTAAAGCATTTCCTTCATTTACTTCTGTTGCGTTAATACCTTTCTGTGTTAAACTCTTATCTTCCTTCATAAACTCTAAGTCTTGTAAAACACCAAAATATGGTTCTAACGTAATTTGAAAGTTATTATAATATTTTAAATCTTCCTTTATATCTTCAATATTCTTATTTAGTATAATAAACCTATTATATATCTTTCTTAATGGATCCATAATTCTATCTGGATTTTTATTCCTCCAAGATTCATATTCTCCTTGAATCTTTCTTTTCGTAGCATTTGTTGTTATCTTCAATTGTTCTTTATAAAATTCTTCTTTTTTACAAGTATTAATTTGTTCTTCCGATATACTAATAGATAAAAGTTCTTTTTCAAAATGTGCTTTTTCTACAGAAATACTATTCACTGTCCTTTGAATTTGAGCGTAATAATAGGATTTTTCAACAAGATCTACCCAACTGAGATTCTGACTCTGAGTAGTTTTCAAAATGAAATCGTAGTTAAATTTCATACGGGACTGTAACTTCGTCTTTGAACCCGTCATCATTTTTTTCATTTCATCTAACGCTTCAGGTTGTCTGTCAGGAAGATAAAATACATATCCTTTTGTATCCTTTCCTCTTCGTCCAGCACGTCCAGCCATTTGAATATATTCATCTGTTGATAAAAGTCTCATAGAATCAGAAGAATCATCATACTTTCTCAATCCAGTAAATACCACTGTCTTAGTAGGCATATTGAGACCTACTGCGAAGGTTTCTGTTGCGAAAAGAACTTTGATCAATCCTTTCGAGAATAATATTTCTACAATCTCTTTTAATAAAGGGAGTAAACCACTGTGGTGAAAACCAATTCCCTTTTCTAACAACGATATCAAAGTAAAATATTGTTGTGATATCTGAACATTCTCTTTATAACGATGAAGATGAAACTCAATAATGTGTTTCACCTTTGCCGCATCACTTGTATCAATCAATGTTCCTGATACTTTTGACGCATAGTTTTCACAACCTTTTCTTGAAAGAACAAAGAATAATGCTGGTAGTAAATCTTTATCGTAGAAATGTTGAATCGTTTTATTTAAAGTATGTGTAAATGAGTTTTGTTGGTCACCTTTTGCTATAACAGGATCTTCATAACCTCTTAAACGTCTACTGGCTACAAGTTGTTTATGATCTTTCTGAGATTTTTCTTGATCACTTAAATAACGTAACCAACGATTGTATGCGTCAGGATAAAATACTTCTTTGGAATCCAAGAGTTTTTCATATTCATCTTTCTTAAATACATAATGTTCTAAAGGAACAATGCGATAGGTTGTTGAAATTAAATGAATTCGTTTCTGTTTTAACTCTCCTAACCAAGAAGCAAAGAGATCTGCGGAATCAATAGTGGCTGATAGTAACACTAGATTTGTTTCTCTGGGTAGAAGAATCATTGTTTCTTCCCAAACGGCCCCTCGTTCTTTGTTATTTATATAATGACATTCGTCAAAGATAACCGCATCTAAATTCTCTAAAGAAAGAGACGCTGTTAAACCAAGACTTTCTGTAACAGAGCCTTTCTTATATAAAAGATTTCTTAAAATCTCTGTTGTCATTACTATAATATCGGCATTCGGATTGAATTTAATATCACCTGTTAAAATACCAACAGAGTTATCTTGAAACATATGTTTCAAATCGTAAAACTTTTGATTGGATAATGATTTAATAGGAGTTGTATAAAAGACTCGCTTTCCTTTTTTTAAAGAATGGTAAATTTGATATTCACCCACCAATGTTTTACCACTACCAGTCTTAGCAGTTACCAAAACATTTTCATCACGATTGATGGCTTTCACAGCGTGTTTCTGAAATTTGTCTAGGGGAAAAGAATAATTGTATGCTAAAGGTTCATCCAAAACAATATCTAGATTTGGATCAACTATATTTAAATAGGAGGAAAGCATTTTAATAAAATGATTTATTAAAATATTTATATCAATTTTTTTATATCAATTTTTTCTAAATATAAAGTAATGAAAGAAAAAAAGAACTATACAAGAAAAATAAATTCTTTCAATTCTATTAAAAAATATGATGATCTATTTACAAATTCACATATAAGAGATTTAGTGGATGATTATTTTACAAATACTATTTTACCAAAGATAGAAAAAATGGAAAGACCATTAAAAGAAAAATATGGAGATTTGATTGAAAGAAATAAAGGAAGGTTTGAAATTACTCCACCGAAAACTTTAGAAACAAAAATAAAAAGTTTATTAATGAAAAATAAAAAATTTATTGAAATAAATAATTTATTAAAAAATATTATTAAAAATAATTATGGAGATGTAATTGAAGAATTTTGTATATTACCTTTGGAAGGAAATACAGGTCTAGGAAAGTGGCATAGAGATATTTTTGTAAAATCGAAAAATGATTTTTCACAGAAAGTTTTTTATATTACACAAATTATTTATTTAGATAATTTATCGAATACAGAATTTTGTTTGAATAGTAACTATAATAATGATAATAATAAATCTTCCTATAATAAAAAAATAATAAAATCAACAAAAGGTTCTTCTGTTGTATTCGATGGAAGAACACTTCATAGAGGATTAGAAAATGATTCAAATAATACTAGATATGCTTTGTATATAAGTTATTATAAACCATCTTATGTTGATAAGGAAGGGAAATTAAAGAAATTTTTATAGTCCAACCATTCGTTTATATGCGTCTAACTTTGGGTCTTCAAAACCTTCTTTTGATACATCCACTTTTTTATCTTCTTTCTTCTCTTCCACCACGACGTTATAAGGATTTCTAGTAAAAAGAATATATGGTAACATATATGCGATTAAAGCCGTAATAGATGTTGTTATATGGAATGGAGCATATTTATATAACATCGCAACTAATCCCGACATTAAAACTAACAAAGCATCACCTCCAATAATATATCCACCAAGGTCTTCGGCGTATCTTTTAAAAGTATCAATCATATCGTTTTCTCCCTTTGGCAGATTGCGTATTACACCAACATAGAATAATATATCATGTAATGCTTGTATTACAACTAAAAGTATCAAGAAATATACTACGTTCCATCCAAATTTATCAAAGAAGAATGTTGTATAAATGTATCTTGCAATAATGAAACCAATAAAAATAATCATTACATCTGCCATTACGGCTAAAATATGGAAATTGTCATACCATTCGTTTAAATACTTACCTCCAACTTTGAAGTATCTCGCTAAAAATAATACTACCACATCGACAGTGAGAATAGCGCAAAAAATATAGATTAAATCAGATTCAACCGTATAGTTTGATATATTCGGCAGTTCAATATCCATCTAATATTAAATAATTAAATATTTTTCTTTTATAGAATGTCTTCACGTTATATGCCTCAAATGAATTACCGATCACTTGGTGAAAGATCGTATTCTACAAAACAGATTTTAGCTGCGTTTATAGGTTTATTAACTGCGGCTGGGTTAATTGCGGGTGGCGCAATTATTATTGATACTCAATCTACATTGAAAGAATTAGATTCATCAAAGACATCTGATATGTATAATTTATTAGCATCAATATTTATTATAGTAGGATCTTTAATGGTTCTGTATGGACTATTTAGAATATTTACGAGGAGTTAGTAGTTTAATACAAAGAAAGAGCACAGAATAAATCTGTTGTGGTTCCAATATTACCTGATGTTGTTAATTATACAATTAATCTATCAGTTGATTCATTAAATGATTCTGATGTATCTTTTATTCAACTGTAAATTGGTTAGAGATTATGTTGGGAAAATTACTGGGTCAAACCCTTGAGCAACTGGATAAAATACAATATTCCAAGTAGGTTTTACATTATATATAGTTCCATAGAGAGATTTTATGATTTGTTGAAAAACTGGAATACCATCCCCAGGAGTATACTTATACCCAAACGACAATGAACCAGAAGTGTTGGAATATGGAATATCAGCCAGTTCAAGGTTCACTTTTACTTCTAGACCACTAGTCCCTTCTCTTATAATAATATCATATTTATCATTAAATCCTGGATTATAAACCGCGAAGTTCGCTGTGATTGAAAACCAACCACGAGGAAGACCAGCAGGGAATAAATATAGGGCATTATTGATATTTAATTCTTGAATAATATGCTCGCCAGTATCTTCAAAAGTATGGGTAATATATGATATATTAACGGCAATTAATACTTGACTAATACCTGTCGCTCCCGTTTCACCTTGAGGTCCTCGGAAACAAGAACAATCTTCCAAAAGACGTTTCGCATCTTTAATTAAAGTTAATTGACTTGCGTTCATCTTATCTATACTATATTTAGAATGACAGAGACCGCTACGGATAGTTCTTCCAGCACAAGTATATGGAGCACTGTTGTAAGTGTAGCAATGCTTATATTAGCAATTAAGTTTCCCATATTATTTTTAATTAATGGTTTGTTTTCACTAGGAATCGGTATATATTTCTTAATACAATCCTATACAGAAATGAATAAATTAAGAGAAAGAGATCCAAATGTTGATCTTGGAAGTGTGTTCTGGGGATTAGAAAACTTTTTCGGATGGGTTTTAGTAATTACAGGTGTTGTAAGTGTAATTATTTTTGGTGTTTTACAATATATGAATAGAGGTAAAAAAAACAGTAATACAAATAATAATAGAAGTAATAATAGAAATAATAATAGAAATAATAATAAAAATACTTAAAATGTAAATGTTTGAATAATAAATGTTTTCGGTGCACTAATAAGTCCTGCTACACTTGACGTTAGTTGTGATGATGATATGTAACCCAGACTCCCTAAACCAATTATGCTAGATGTTAACTGACTTGTAGAAATGTAACCAAATGTTCCTAAACCAATTAAAGACGATGTTACAAATGGTTGTTCTATATTAGGAATTCCTGCGATACTAGAAGTTAATTGCGAACTAGAGATGTAACCTATTGAGCCTAACCCTGTTATAGTAGATTGTAATGTGGCACTACTAATGTAACCAAAGGTTCCTAAACCTACTATAGTTGATTGTAATGATAGAGTAGATATTGCTGGTAAATTGTATATTTGTGATCCATCTCCTGTAATAGATGAAGCATATAATAAAGAAGTATTTGTTTGGATAGAAGACACTATAACTGCTCTAATTGCTCCAAAATCTACCCAACCTCCACCAGTTCCAACTGTTAAAGAATTTACAGTTAGTGAAGAAATGTTAGCAACTGCTGAACTTAGGAATGTTGTAGAACCATTAAAACTTGATAAATAGATGTTTCCTAATCCTCTTACAGTTGATATTAATTGTGATGAAGAGATGTAACCTATGCTTCCTAAGCCTATTAACGAAGATTGTAAAGCTACAGTAGAAATATAGTTATATTTTTCAATACCACCATAAAAAAAACTACTAATATTGGATGTGGTGATAGTATTTCCTACTACTGTTGAAACAAACATATTTCCTGTAGAAACGTTACCATTTATTATAACTACATTAGAAAATCCGTCATTATCTAGCGTCGGTTGAATAACTTGTGTAAAAGTAGATCGAAAATGTCCTTCCGCATAAGTTCCTCCTTGCGCAGTATTCGATCCAAAACCTATATTAGCACCAGCACTAAAAGGATATAAATTCTGTGTTGTTGTTGCACCGAGTATAGGACCAGCAAATAATTTATCAAGTCGCATAGTAGAAACATTAATATTTTGCGTTGATATAAGACCAGCAAATAGAGTTCCAGTAGAAATATTCAAAGAAGAAATAGTGTTGAAAGATGATACGTAAGCAAAGGTTCCTAAACCAACAATAGTAGATTGTAATGATAGACTAGATATAGCTGGTAAATTATATATTTGTGATCCATCTCCTGTAATAGAAGAAGCATTTAATATACCCGTATTTGTTTGGATACTTGATACAAGAAGTGCTCTTACAGCACCAAAATCAACAAATCCTGTTCCAGAACCAACTGTTAAAGAATTTACTGTTAATGAAGAGATGTTAGCAACTGCTGAACTCAGAAACGTTGTAGAGCCATTAAACGTTGATAAATATATGTTTCCTAATCCTCTTACAGTTGATATTAATTGTGAAGAAGAGATGTAACCAAGATTTCCTAAACCAATAAGTGATGATTGTAGAGTGGAAGATGATACAAATCCATAAGATTGGATTGATGAGTAAAGAGAAGCAGTAGAAATGTAACCAAAGGTTCCTAAACCTATTAAAGAGGATGTTAAAAATGGTTGTTCTATGTTAGGTATTCCTTGAATGCTAGAGATTAATTGTGTTGTAGAAATATAACCAAAAGTTCCTAAACCTATTAAAGAGGATGTTAAGAATGGTTGTTCTATGTTAGGTATTCCTTGAATGCTAGAGGTTAATTGTGTTGTAGAAATATAACCAAAAGTTCCTAAACCTATTAAAGAGGATGTTAAGAATGGTTGTTCTATGTTAGGTATTCCTTGAATGCTAGAGGTTAATTGTGTTGTGGAAATATATCCTAATGTTCCTAAACCTATTAAAGAAGATGTTAAAAATGGTTGTTCTATATTAGGTATTCCTTGAATACTAGAGGTTAATTGTGTTGTAGAAATATAACCAAAAGTTCCTAAACCTATTAAAGAGGATGTTAAAAATGGTTGTTCAAGGCTAGGTATTCCTTGAATGCTAGAGGTTAATTGTGTTGTAGAAATATAACCAAAGCTTCCTAAACCTATTAAAGAGGATGTTAAAAATGGTTGTTCTATGTTAGGTATTCCTTGAATGCTAGAAGTTAATTGTGTTGTGGAAATATATCCTAATGTTCCTAAACCTATTAAAGAAGATGTTAAAAATGGTTGTTCTATGTTAGGTATTCCTTGAATGCTAGAAGTTAATTGTGTTGTAGAAATATAACCAAAAGTTCCTAAACCTATTAAAGAGGATGTTAAGAATGGTTGTTCTATGTTAGGTATTCCTTGAATAGTAGAAGTTAATTGGGATGTTGAGATGTAACCAAAGGTTCCCAGACCTATAATAGAAGATGTTATAGCACCCTGAGATGCTCCAGCACTACTAATATATCCTAGACTTCCTAGACCTATTAATGAAGATGTTAAAAATGGTTGTTCAAGGCTAGGTATTCCTTGAATGCTAGAGGTTAATTGTGTTGTAGAAATATAACCAAAGGTTCCCAAACCTATAATAGAAGATGTTATAGCACCCTGAGATGCACCAGCACTACTAATATATCCTAGACTTCCTAGACCAACTAAAGATGATGTTAAAAATGGTTGTTCTATAGTAGGTATTCCTTGAATGCTAGAGGTTAATTGTGAACTACTAATATATCCTATTGACCCTAAACCAATTAAAGATGATGTTAATTGACTAGAAGAAATATATTTTAAAGTTCCTAATCCCATGACAGTCGAAGCAAGTTGTGTTGAGGATATATATCCTAGGCGTGATAAATTATTTACTGTGGATACCAATTGTGAACTTGATACATAACCAAGTGTTCCTAAATTATTTTGTAATCCTACAACACTTGAAATTAATTGTTGGCTTGATATATATCCAAGAGAACCTAATCCCATTGCAGTTGATCTAAGTTGCGAAGTAGATACATAACCAAAAGTTCCTAAACCAATTATTGTAGATGTTATATTGTTTTGTGAAATACCACCACCAAGTGTAGAAATATAACCAATTGTTCCTAAACCAATCACTGTGGATGTTAAATTGAATGTTGTAGGTAATCCAGCAACAGTGGATGTTAATTGACTTGAGCTGATATATCCAGCAGAACCTAATCCCATTACAGTAGATGTTAGAGCAAGTGTTACAGTAGAATAATTGGAGGAAGCTCCTAAAATATTTGTCCCTGTATTTATCCAAGAACAATTTGTTTCTTTTAATCGTGAAATATAGGTTGTTGTTGAGTTATTATAAGATGTAAAATTTCCTCCAACAAGTAAATTTGATGAATTTTCAATATATATTGAATTTACAGTATTATTAAATCCATTTATAAATGGATAACTCGTATCTACGTTACCTAGAGTATTTAACCGAGTAATATTGGATGAAGTTGTAGAGCCATTATAGGATGTAAATGTTCCCCCAACTAGAATATTTGAACTTAAATCAATATTTACAGTGGTAAGAGATCCATTAAAACCAGAACCATAAGTATTTGTCAAAGTGCCATTTATAGAAATTTCTGCAATATTATTTACAGATGTTCCATTATAGGAAGTAAAAGAACCTGTTATTAAAAAACTATTGGATGTTCGAAATTTTATATAATACACTGTTCCTGAAACACCTGTTCCAGCAAGGAATATAGATGTATCAAGTGAACCATCTGATAAAATATGTGCAATAGAAGATGATATTGCTATCGAATTATAAGAACTAAAGTTACCTCCAACATAAATAGTATCATCACTCGCTATAGCAATTGAAAAAACAGTTCCACTACCAAAACCAGCACCTACACTAAATGATCCATCATAATTACCAGCAGTTGTTAATCTTATTAATTTAAATGATGATATAGAATTATATAATTCAAAAGCACCACCTACAACAATTTTTCCATCGGATTGTAAGCCAATAGAATATACTGTTCCATCAAATCCTGGTGTTGAAAAGAAAGTAGCATCAATAGAACCATCTGAATTTAAACGAATCAGATTTTTATAGTTAGAACCATTATAAGTTTGAAAAGCACCTCCCACAAGAATCTTACCATCAGGCTGAACAACAATTGTTTGAACTGGGTTATTGAATCCTGTTCCTACATTAAATGTGGAATCTATAGAGCCATTTGTATTGAAACGAATAATATAATTATAAGAGGAAGCACCATAGAATGTAAAAGCACCTCCCACAAGAATCTTACCATCAGATTGTTTTGTAATTGTATTTACTGCTCCATTTAAATAAGATGCTGCAAAAGATGAATCTAATTGTGTAGAAGGACTTGATCTCCATATGTTTCCATCTGCCCCAATAAATAATCCATAAATGCATCCATTAATATTTCCAGAATTCGGGTCATTTGTAATTCCATCTGAATAATAAAACAATGTTGTTCCTTGAGCTCCTTGAGGTCCTTGAGGTCCTTGTGGTCCTATTGGTCCTTTAAAACAACCACATTCTTCTAACAATCTTTTTGCGTTTGCTATAGCCGTTAATTGACTTGACTGCATACCTATTTTATGTTATGAACATTTAAAATACTATTTAAACGTTATATAACTTAAAGTCTCTTCGCTACTATAACATAGGCGAAATGCCTCAGCGAAGATGGCCGAGTGGTTAAGGCGGCAGGCTTAAGATCTGCTAACGCAAGTTGCGTGGGTTCGACCCCCACTCTTCGCATTCTCCGATATAGTCTAACGGCAAGGATACTTGGCTTTCACCCAAGAAGTCGGGGTTCGATTCCCCGTATCGGAAAACAGTTTTTGATGCTTTTTCTATATAAAAGTTCCATTTCACCGGTTTAGCTCAGTCGGTAGAGCGTCGGCCTTTTAAGCCGAATGTCACGGGTTCGAGCCCCGTAATCGGTATAGGTTGCTGGTGGTTTTTAGATTATACGATAGTCTAAAAACTTCCTAAAATAATTGTGTTTTTTATTCTTTTTTAAAATTATATTTATATAGGTAATAATGATTTTTGAATCATTATCTGGTTTAGCACAAAGTAAAAATATCCCAATTAAATTTATAGCAGGTGTTGGAGGTGGTCCCAGAAAAGCACCAGCAACAGGCTGGGATAATAATTTATTTTTTAATACATCAAATGGAGCATTAAAAGCAAGCCAAATAGTAAAATATTCTTTTGATGGTGTAGTTTGCTACAATGACATGAAAATGAGTTCACTGCGACAAAATTCATTTTATAGAACTAATGCTGATATGAATCCTACAGCGCCAACATTTTCAAATGATACTTTTACAACGGATGGAGCATTTACTTATATAAATTATGCAAAAAAGAATAATATGATAATGCGTGGTCATACTTTATGTTGGTATAGTCAAATACCTAAATTTGTTAGTGATATGGAAACAAATGGGTATCCATTAAATTCTTCAAATGTTCAAACAATATTAGAAAATCATATAAAAAAAACGATGGATATAATGTATAATAAGCCAAATGATTTTTCCCATATTGTTTGTTGGGATGTTGTGAATGAAATGTCTCATCCAACAGATAATAGTAGATCAGTATGGTATAAATATTTAGGGAAAAATACATTAAATATTGCGTTTAATACTGCTTATAATGCTTTACCTCTTAATTTAAGAGGTAAAGTAAAATTATTTTATAATGATTATAATATTGAGAATAATATAGGTTCTGTTATATATATGCTTAGCACAGTTCCACATGTTCATGGCGTTGGTTTTCAATGTCATTTAAGTAGTTCATTCAAAGCAGAAGCAACTCAAAAAGCAATTCATAGGATAAGACAAGAGGGTTATATTGTTCATATAACAGAATTAGATGTAGGAACAGGTAATCCATCTCGTAAAATACAAATATATAGGGAACTTTTAAGCATAGCACTTGATGAAGGTGTTGAATTTTTTTGTTTATGGGATTTAGGAACAACAGATTCTGGAAAAGGACCTTTTGATGATAAATTACAACCAAATGCTTCTTATACTGCTATGATAGATGTATTAAAAAATTATAATTCCTCAAATTATAACAAAAATAATCCTGGAATTCCTGTAAGAGGAAATAAAACATAATACTTAAAACATACTTTATATAGTATATTAAGGTGAATAACCTTCCTATGTCCTTGTAGCGAAGTGGATATCGCGTCCGCCTTCTAAGCGGAAGACCGTGGGTTCGACCCCCACCAGGGATACTTTTTGATATTATTATATATCAAAAAGTATCTTATTTTTCTAAACTATTAATATAAGATGGTTGATCGTGGTAGATTTGATAGAGTTATAAGTTTAGCAAAAAAAATATCAGATGAAGTGGGTATCTCAAAAAGAAGAGTTGAAAATGGAAATATAAAAGAAAATTTAGCTAGAACACAAGAAAAGGTTGAAAATTTAATTATCAAAATTAGAGGTATTAGAGATAATAATATGAATATTAATAATAATAATAATAATCAAAATGGAGGAAGAAAAACCCGGCGTTCGAAAAAGAGTTCTAGAAGAACACGTAGAAGATAAATTCTAGAATAAATCCTTTGTAATATGAATTCTATAATTTCTTAACAATGAATCATCGCCACCAAGAATATTCTTTGTAATATCTTCTTTTTTCCGATTACTTGTAAGAACAGTAATAATCTGAAGTTTGTCAATAGGTCTTGCCAAATCATCCATTAATCTGTTCCACTCGCATTTTCCTCCACCAATTGTAAAATGAGAACCAGTTCGATTCTGTTGAGCAGAATAGTTTGTTGAATATAATTTCTCTAGCATACAATCAATCTCATCTAAAATGAATACAATCACTTTCACTTTCTCATCAATATTTTTCTTCATAATATTGAAATGACTATTGGAAGTATCTGAGCCAAAAGGATTGAATTCATATACATTTACATGCATCTTATCTAAGAATGTAGAACCAATAATTTCTCCAATACTTGATTTTCCGCATCCTGGAGGACCAGTGATTAAAATAATCTTTGAATCATCTTGAATCTGTTGAATAATCTCTTTTTGCCACTCATATGGATTACAACGTTTTGATGAAGGAACTGGAATACAATATGATTCATCATCATAACTATGTGTCTTACTGATATTTGGCGGTGTCCCAATAATATATCGTTTTAACATAAATTTTTCACTACTATCTTGATGTTCATCATTATCCTTATAAATATCAATGTTTGGTGGAGTTCCTAGAAACCATATAATATTCTTAACTGAATCACTATCATACCATCCACAAAACCATTTACCTAATATTGGTCCATCAAACATACATTCATTTGTTCCCATTTGAAAGTATATTTTTAGAGACTTAATCTCATCATCTGAAAGTCTTTTTGGTTTCAGATAGCCAAATGAAATTATCTTTAAAAGAAGTGTGTAGAAAATGGATGAATACTGTTCATACAACCTATAAATAACAGGAAGAAGTAATAGTTGTTTATCAAACATTTTTTTATTGTGTTGTTATAAAAAAATATGTGATAAATATGTTCAATTTTATTATTTTTATTGTATAGTATGGTATCAAAGACACGAAAGGTTAGAAAAGGACCATCCGAATCTGCGTCAGACTTTCCAGAAGGAACAATTAGAATAGGAAATGATAAGCAAAGCTGGGTTATCAAGAAAGTTTCTGGCGGATCACAACGATGGGTTCCTTATACTACGACTGAACTGTTTGGTTATAAGCCTCTTACAGTTGATTATTTAGCAAAACATATTGGTAAAACAATTACTATCTATGAACGTGAATATAAGGATACGTGGCCTAAATCTTTTTCTAAAGAATCTACTGCTTATATTCACAAATTTACTCCAACTGGTAATGCTCTAGAGGGGAAGAAAGTTCTTAGTGGTTGGTTAAAAACATAGTCTCCTAAAATAAAAAATAATAGCATATTTTTTATTGAAGGTAAAGAAGATCTTCCTTTACAAGTAGATTCTAAAAATAAAATTAGTGTAAGTAATAATATTACAAATACTGAGGCTTTTGTGAAGTGTTAGGATTTATTTTTTAATCGTAAATAATGAATATCTGCTACTAACTTTTTTAAATCATTTTCAACATCTTCAAGTTTTGAAATTTTTATTTTTTCAAATAATTCTTTTGTAGAATTATTATATTCTTCTTCAGACCATTTTGTTGTTTCAAGAGTTTTCTTTTTAAATTCTTCTAAACAATCTGATTTTACTGCTTTGTAAATGCTTACTGATCTCCATTGTTTCTCTTTATTTTCTTTTACTTCATCCAATTTTGCAGCACCCATATGAAATCCATTACAAGGAATAGTATCCCATTCATCAGGATAGGATTGTTTAAAATCACTAATTTTCTTCATTTGTTTTATGAAATCATCTTTATTATAAAATGCTTTCATCATATTACAGGTAGAACAACAAGGGAAAACATTCTCAATACTATATCCTTTAGAAGTATCTTGTCTATCTAAACCATTTCCTACAATATTTTTAAATCCGCATAAATAACAAGGTTTGTAAATAAGTTCTTCGTATTGTTCTTTTGTTAAAGTAAAATCTATATTTCTTCTTTCTTGCGTAACACGTTTTATATAAATATAATGATTTGGAATTTTATGAACATATATTTTCCATTTATAATAGAAATCTTTATTTTCTAAATTAGTTTCTTGAAATTGCGTAATAAGTTTTGATTTTTCAATAAAGAATACTGGATGTAATATATGTTTCATACGATTACAATGCTTACAACAAGGAATACAATTTTCTAAAATATAACCTTTAGCATTATCAACTCTATCAACACCATTAATTTCTTCTTCATTATAATAGTTACAGTAAGAACAATGTTTCTGAATTAATTCAAAATATTGTTCTTTTGTTAAATTACATTCTTTTTCTCTTTTTTCAACTGATTTTGTAAGAAATGATTTCCAAACATTTTCAAGATTTCTTTTTGCTTCTGCTCGATAGTTTCGTATCCTAGGAGGACGTTTTGCTTCTGCTTTTTGTTGAACTTCCCTACAACTATGACATAGTTTACTATGATTGCCTTTACTATTTTTATAAGGCTCATATGTTTTACTACAATGATTACACTTGATTACTTGTGACATTCTAATAGAAGTTCACAATTAACCTTTAGACTTACACCCAGCCGGGTTAATTTTTTTTTAATTTTTTAATTATTTTGTATTTTTATTTTTAATATATATATAACCAAACACAAACAAAGTGCTTAGTTGGAGTAGGCGAGCATGCCTTCCGTTCTCAGTGCTCTAAGAACTCTACCAGCTCTCCTCAAATACACAATAACAAGTATATTTGATTCCTCTGGTAATCCACATCTCTGTGGGGACGGACTTTATCTTATTCCAGTATTTTTATACCAGACCACTGACATTAAGTCTCTGAACAGCATTCGTAGTTTTTCAACCTTAGAACTTGGCTGCGGATTGTCCTTAGTCATAACCTTCTTACCATACCCACGAGTTTTCCCCTTGGTGCAACTGGGCAGATCTTTCGACCCCAGAGCGGTAGTTATGAATTGACAGGAGTTTCCCGCAATTTGACAGTGTTGCTTCAAGATATTTTCCAGCAAAATATCAAGTGTTATTAAACTAGCAATTCTTTTTTGAATTACTATTGGCAGCCAAAATTATTCAACTTTTTATGACGTATTCGTATCATAAAATTGTTTAGTTGGAATAACTTAAACCACCCATGCCACTCATCACACGGAGCACATTGTAGTTGGTCGCAAACACATACACCTGAGAGCTGGTCGCAACGCCGACTGCATTGTTGGACACCGTCAGCAGCAGAGTGGTGTTATCAATACGGGATAAATTGCAAGTGCCGCTGGGCTGGTGCTGCTCGGGCTGGAGAGCGAAGGAGTATACGTTGATACCAACCGCAGGGATGTTGGTGTGGTGCTGGTAAGGCTGCACCTCGTTGAAATAGCGGCCTTCACGGACTTGGAAGCGATCGTGGCCATTGAGCTGGAGGAGCGCAGTGACAACGGGATTCTTGCCCGCCATGCCTTCAACACGGGTGACAGAGTAACCAGACTCCAGCACGGAGCGGTCCCACCAGTCACTGAAGTTGAAAGGCTGCTGTCCCTTCCAGGGATTCACGATGGTGTCATCGCAAGAGACATAGGAATCACGCTGGACAACCCAGATGAGTTCCTTGCAAGGGTGATTGAAGTTGAGCTTGAGCTTGTTGCTGGAGCTGGTAATGGATTCAGCGCCAGTGAACTGCAGGGTCTCAATGAGGTATTCGTGGGACACCTGAGCGAACTTGCGGCGCTCGTCAGTGTCCAGATAGATGTAGTCAACATACAGAGACGCCGCCTGTAAGTTGGCATTGCTCACACGGTCACGGATGGTGTGTAAGTTACCCAGCTGGGGTGAGACATCCCAGCATAAGTTGCGGATGTCGTTGAACTCCAGATTGATGCGGACCTCGTGGTATTGGAGAGCGATCAGGGGGAGCGCAAGGCCAGGGTTGCGGCAGAACCAGAACTGGAGAGGAATGTAGAGAGTGTAGTCAGGGGAGCAGTTGCCGACTTCGTTGGTGGTGTTGGGCTCACCACCAGCGCAGTCATCGTCGCAAGGCTCACCACCCTGGACGAGTAAATTGGTCAGGATGGGCACATTGCCAACCATCTTGGCGTAACCGGCCTGTTTACCAGGTTCCTGAGTGAGTTCATTCCAAATGTGGAGCCAGACACCATAGTGCTTGTCAATGCGCTGACCACCGATTTCGAGTTCCACACTCTTGACGAGATTGTGACCAACCCAGTTGAGCCAACGGAACTGGGCACCAGAGCCATCCGCCGCTAACAGTTGCACCTTGGGCAGAGTGGCCTGGAGGTAGATGCGGTGGATTAAATCACCATTGCGCTGAATGGTGCAGGTCACACGCTTACCAAAGCCAGGGGAACCATTGAAAGGATTTTCAATAGACTCCATGGCGAAGTTGGTGTGACGACGATACACCTGCTTGAAGAAAGTGATCTGAGGGTTACCTGTAAGGTAGACATCTTGGGCGCCATAGGCGACGAGCTGCATTAAACCACCACCTGTCATTTCTTATACCCTTGATTTAGAAAAAAATTTTGGAAAAAACTAATTTTTTAAGATGTTTCTTGCCGGAGAGAATAATACATATACTAGCCGTAAAATTTTTAATAAAGGAGGGTCTAAACATTTTAAAATTATCTTTAATAATGTCTTTGACCAATCCTTTTTTTAATATAAAATCTACAAAAAGAAGTAACCCAGAAGCACGAACAACTTTAGATACCCTCCATAGCATTCAAGTTAAAAAAATGTCTGACAACGAAGGTAGTTTGAACAATTTAGAAGAAGAAAAGGTTCAAATAGAATCATTAATTGAAGAAACAACAATAGATAATCCTGCCTTATTAGATCAACTGGAAAATAAGTTAAAAACAGTGAGTCTAGAAATTGAACAAAGGAAAAATAAGAATGAATTTTTAGATTATTTTTTAGAAACAGGTGATATATTATATAATTATTATGATATGCAAGAAAAAATACAAAATGGTGATTTACCTGCGAAACAAAATAATAAAAGAAAACCTGGAAGTATTTTGGATGTTCTTGATAAAGCGTCGGAGACCAAAGAAGAATATGTAAAACCACAAACTCAATTAAGACCAACAAATCATTTAAGTCGTGATAAACTTTTAGAACAATATTTAAAAAAGGTTCATCCTGAAAATGTTCGTTCTTCAGGAAGTATCTTAGATGATACCTATGGCGAATGTGATCAATGTGAACAAGAAATGGTATTCTCCTTAAATGAAGCTGTTTTTACTTGTATGACGTGTGGATATCAAGAATTCGTTCTGATAGATTCCGATAAACCCTCTTATAAAGATCCTCCTCGTGAAGTTTCTTATTATGCTTATAAGCGTATTAATCATTTCAACGAATGGTTGGCACAATTTCAAGCAAAAGAATCTACCGATATTCCAGCAGAAGTATTTGACCAAATTTTAGTGGAGTTGAAGAAAGAAAGAATTTTAGATACACGTAGTTTGAAACAAACAAAAATTCGTGAAATTCTTAAAAAGTTAAAATTAAATAAATATTATGAACACGTTCCTCATATTATAAATCGTTTGAATGGACAAAATGCTCCAGTAATGAGTCGTGAAATTGAAGAAAAGTTACGTTATATGTTTCGAGAAATTCAACCAAGTTTCCAAAAACATTGCCCTGAAGGTCGTAATAACTTTTTATCATATTCTTATGTTTTATATAAGTTTTGTGAACTATTAGAATTAGATGAATATTTATCGTGTTTTCCTTTATTGAAGAATCGTGATAAATTATATGTTCAAGATAAGATCTGGGAATTAATTTGTAGTGAATTGAAATGGCAATACATTCGTAGTATTTAATACAAACTTTGAAGATTTCTAGGAGCACGAGTAGAATTCAGTTGAACTAAAGTTCCTGGAGAAGTAGCGCCAAATGATTCAACCATTTTTAAACTTACCATAATAAATAATATTGTTATGGCAAATGCTAGAAATATATTAAGTTTCATTCTATTAAATTGTTATTTAAAAATATCTTATTTTAAAGCTTAGCGGCCAGGGAAACCAACTAAGTTCGCACCAATACCGAATCCAGCACCTTGACGAGCCGTAAAGGCAATGGAAGGTGATACTAAATCTAAAAGAGCGAAAACGACGGATGCAGTCACAGCTAACATTACGACTTCATTTAGACGCAGTGAATGTTTAGGGATGAATAAAGCAATCGCCGCAATGACTAAACCTTCCACTAAATACTTAACAACACGGTTGACAACTTCTGTAGCAACGTTCATTTCTATATTGCTTAAAGGTTTTATTTTATTGTTAAAGTTAGAATGGAACCGGAGACAACACTTTTGACATCTGATAAAGAGATACCTGGACAGAAATATACTTTACTTAGTTTTGTTAGTCCTGAAAATGTTCTGAAGAACAAAGATGTGTATTATTTCAATCAATTCTTAAAGTCTTATGAATTTGATTTTAAGACAAAGAGTATTGAAGGTTTTCTAGCGAAAACTATTTTAAGCATCAATGATAAGCTTGAAACAAAGGCCGTTGAGTTTGAGAAAGCAGATCTTAGTGGTTCCGCAGAGGTATGCCGTAATTCAAAAGTGCGTATTGATACAGTTTTCTCCGATTTACAAGAATTTATAAAAAAGAATAACTCTGAGTTAAATGAATCTCAGTTAAAAGATAAATATGATGATTATGTTGCTTTTAATAAGCAGAAGTTAGATTCTGAGTTTTATGTTCAGAACAACTTTCAAACTTCTACCCGTGGTCTCAAGATTCGGGGAACATTTGGTTACCATGAGGAAGCCGAAGTATATGCTCGTAAATTACAGAAAGAAGACCCCGTCCACAATATTTATGTTGCTGAAGTTGGTAAATGGCTTCCTTGGGATCCTCAGGCTACCGAAGTGAAGGATCAAGAATACGCAGAGGAACAGTTAAATACATTGATGAAAAAGAAGCGAGAAAACGAAGAGCAGAAGGAAAGTTTTTTCAAAGACAAGAATCTTAAGAGACCTGAGAAAATCAAGTTTTCTGTGACAAATGAAACAGTTTCAAATGATACAATGTTCACTGGAAGCGGTGATTTAGCGCTGGATCGCAAATTAAATCTTTAAAATATAATATTATATAAGTAATTTCTAAAATTACGATATATAGTATTTACATATAGTTATTCGTATAAGGAGGAGAAATTGCTTGACAAGTATTATCTTGGCAGAATTCTCCTTCTTTACAGTTAACACCAGCACAATCTATATTTCTAAAACCATCATAACTAGCATAATATGTGTAAGCAACATATGCCATAATTACTAACAAAAGGAGGACTAAGATAACAGGGGTCTTTTGATTACGAGCCATTCTATATAGAATTAAGGAAAAACCGGAAGACCGTTCGCTGGTAAATGAGGAACAGAATTATCTATACAAAATCCATTTGCACAGCGTTTCTTAAAAGCACAAGGAGGCATATTTACTCCACATCTTTCAGGATTCTCAAAAGAATCTATAATTCTATTTATTCTAAAATATCTATCTAGGATTAATAATCCCAAACCTATTGCTATTAGTATTAAAAAATCTGAACAATTAATTTTCATCTAAGAATACTTAATATTTCTTATTTACTTGAATCTGAGGTCCTTTTAATCTTCTAGCAGCAGTAACATCATATGAATCTTCGTCTCTTTCACCACCTCTATTTGCGGAATGTTGCCAAAATTCTGGAGCACCAATTCTGAAATCACCATGCATTGCAGCCTTATACCAATAAATACAATCTTCTAACTTATTACTTTGACTTGTGTTATCAATGACCAAACATTCATAATTTTGAGTGCATTGGTCCATCACTTGACAGAAGAATTCAAAAGAAGGAAAAGCAGAAGCATAATTTTCATAAATTCTTTTACGATTCGATGTGTAAGCTTCTTTTAGTATAAATACATAATCTACATTTGTTCTTAAAGATGGTTGAATACCTAGAGGATATTGCATCGTAATTAAAAAGAACACTTTTAACCAACGACCGTTCATAAAAAGATATTTAATATTCTTATCGTGAGTCCAAGAATCGTCATACATACAATCATCAAGAATCATAAAAGAACGAGGATCAATTCTAGACTTCTGTCCCGGAAATTGTTCTTGTTCTTTCATAATTTTCATCATCATAAGTTTCTGTCGTTTACAGAAGTTTGCCATAATCGCAGGATTATATTCGCCGTGAATGAAAATTGGAGGAATCATTTTTGAATAGAAACCATTTGATTCTTCCGTGCCTGAAATAACTGTGCCTAAGGGCATATCTTGATGATGGTATAATAAATCTTTTAACAAAGTGGATTTACCAGTTCTTCTTCTTCCAATAAAAACACATACCGCATCTTGTTGAATTTTTTTCATATCAAACTTTTTTAATGATACATTCTTAGTATCTCCCATTTTTAATATACCTATGAAAAATATAAAAATCTGCGGTATTAAACATATGTTACATTCTAGATTGAAAAAAAGATGGACACAACTATACTCCGGGGAGTAACTTTACCAAGTCCAACATTTCGTAAAGTTGATCTATCAACTTCTTTACAATCAATGAACCATTATAGAAGTCTAGAATCCACTATACCACCTATGAAACAGATATTTAATATTAAAAATGAATCAAATATTTTATTTGATAACGAATATACAATTCATAATATTAAATTTACTGAAGATAATACTATTAAAGGAAATTGTGTTTTAAAAACATTGTATAAAAACAACTTAATGGATGTTGATTCATATTTGAAAGTAACTCATTTATTAGACCCAATTCATTTTATTAAAAATAAGTATTCTGAAGAAGATAAAAGAAAGAAATTAGAAAATTCTTGGAATCAAGCATATGTTGAAACAGTAGCAAGTTATGCTTTAGGAAAGCTAAGAGAACAAGATGTATCACCGCATTACAATGTTTTTTATGGGGCATACACGTCGGTAGCAGATAAATATAGTTATAATATATCGGATGAAGTTGAAAGTTATCGTATGTATCGTTGGTTTTGGGATGGAATTGAAAATGAACAAATAAGTATTGAAGTGGAAGGAGAAGATGAAGTTATAAAAGCAGAACTTCTTAGTGAAATTATGGTAAAACCAGAATTTTGTATTGAATCTTCTGAGAATAGTGATGATGATTTAATTGAAGAATTAAAAGCTGTTGATTTAAATACTTCAAACAATGATTTAGAAACTTTAGATTCAGCAAGTTTAACAACTGTATCTACAAAAGATGCATCTGATGATTCTTATGCATCTGATGATTCTGATGATTGTAATGTATTTTTAACCGTTAAAAACTTTCCTGTAATGATGATATTTACAGAAAAAAATAATTCTACAATGGATGATTTATTAGAGAATTTTAAAGAGGTTGGGGCAGAACCTGATACTGAATTATGGGAGGAGAAGTGGTCTGCTTGGTTATTCCAAATTATTGCAGCTTTAACAGTGGCTCAAACCTTATTTAAATTTACTCACAATGATCTTCATACAAATAATATTGTCTGGTCAAATACAGAACAAGAATTTATATATTATACAACTTTAAATAAAACAGTATATAAGATCCCAACATATGGAAAAATATTTAAAATTATTGATTTTGGAAGAAGCATATTTTCATTAAATGAACATCTTTTTATAAGTGATGATTTTTGCGAAGGAAATGATGCAGATACTCAATATAATTTCCCTCCATTATCTCAGAAGACAGAGGAACCAATTGTATATCCAAATTCTTCCTTTGATTTATCAAGATTATCGATTAGTTTGATTGAAGGATTATTTCCTGAAAAACCACGGGATAGATTAAACGCAAAAATATTATCAAAAGAAAAAGGAAGAATTGTAAAAGAAACTATTTCAGATTTATACAATATGTTATGGATGTGGTTAATTGATGAAAAAGGAGAAAACATTTTATTTGATGAGGCGGATGATGAACGTTTCCCAGATTTTCAACTTTATGTTCATATTTCAGCACATTGTAAAAATGCTGTGCCTAAAGATCAATTAAAACAGAAAGTATTTAAAAAATATATGATAAAAGATATAAATATACCTAAAGATATAAAAGTATATTCATTATATATTTAAATGACACGTAGACCATTTATTCATTACAAAAATAATTATTTAGTAGAAACAGGCACTTATTTAGGTGAAGGAATTGAAGAAGCATTATCAAATGGATTTAAGAACATAATAAGTTATGAAGTATATGGTCCAATTTATATAGATGCTGTAAAAAAATTTCAAAATTATGATAATGTTAGAATATTATTTAAATCGAGTGTTGAAATGTTGGATGAAATATCACAGATTCATGAACCAATTACCTTTTGGTTAGATGGGCATTATAGTTCTGGATATACATCCTATGATCCTAATCATTATTATCCTCTTTTAAAAGAATTAGAAGCAATAGAAAAACATTCTATCAAAACACATACTATATGTATTGATGATAGAAGATTAATGAATAAATCAGATAGTAATACACCTGATAATATAGGTGTAACAGAAAAGGAAGTTATAGAAGCAATTTATAAAATTAATCCCAATTATAAAATTGAATATAAAGATGGGTATATTAAAGATGATGTTATAGTAGCATATATATGAAAGTGTTATTATATGATTCTTGGATTCATGAAAAAAATAAACATGGAATTAAGTTAATGTGTGATTCGATAAAAGCAGATTTTATTGTATCAAATAAAGAAGATATAATATTTAATGAGTGGGATATTGTTTTTATTCCTTCAGATATTATTGACCCGAATTATTTTCTAAATACCAAAAATATAATTTATGGACCTCATTGTTTTTTATTTCCAACACCTCCTTGGTTAAAAAATACGTATCAATTTCCTCCTCACTGTAAATATATATTACCATCCAAGTGGACTGAATCATATGTAGAAGAAACCGGTGGATTATGTTTACCCATTATAATAAATCCTTTTGCTGTAGAGGTTGAAAAATTTAAACCTATTATAACAAATAAATATTTTGAATGTTTATTATATTTTAAACATAGGTGTCCAGAAGATATAGAATTTGTAGAAAATATTTTACAAGAAAAAAAGATTACTTATAAAAAATTTATTTATGGAAAATATAAAGAAGAAGATTATATAAAAGCATTAAATGAATGTCATTATGGTGTATGGGTTACATCGACAGAATCACAAGGATTTGCTCTACAAGAATGTTTATCTATGAATGTTCCTATATTGGTATGGAACGCAACAAGTTTATTTGACGAGCATACTTTAGAAGGTATTCAAGTATATAAAGATAGAATTGGTCAGTATGAATTAAAAGGAACTACTATTCCATATTGGGATGAACGATGTGGAATAAGTTTTATTAAAAAAGAAGAATTTGTTCCTTCTTTAGAAATTATGAGAAGTTCTTATACAAAATTTCATCCCAGAGATTTTGTCTTAGAAAATTTATCACCAAAAGTTTGTATGGAGCGTTTGTTAGAGAATTTATCTAAAACTTAAAACTTAAAACTTAAAACTTTGGCACACCAACATTAATTTCTAATTCATCTTGTGCTGCACTAACTGGTAATGTTGATAAAGTTGGTAATGAAAATATAGATAATGACATAATCATATTAATTAAAGCAGACGATGATTCGGGTAATAAATACATTATGAACATAAATAATATTCCTCCTATAATAAAATCACGTGATACTGACTTTATTGTTGGATCTTTCTTTTCAAATGTATAAGTGCTAATACTTCCTAGAACAGCAATTAATGAACCACCTAAAATGATTCCTAAAACTTGTTGATTCATACTTCTGAATTTCTGTCAGGAAAAACGAAACCAAAATAAACGAAGTTTAACGAACTCTAACGAACTCTAACGAACTCTAACGAAGTCTAAAGAACTTTAATCTAAAGTTTCAAAATCAATTGTTTCTTTTTCATCCAGTATTTCTTCAAAATCATCTGAAGATTCTAAAGATTCTCCTTTATTATCTAATACTTGAATAAATGATTCATTATCATCTTCTTCAACATTGACTAATTCATTTTTATCGGGGTTTGATGCATCAAATACAGTATCAATATTTGTAAAATTGACAGAAGGTTCAGTATCAATATTTATTACCGGAGTAATGTTTTCATCTTTAGGTTTTTTTACCTCTTCTTTGACCTCTTGTTTGACTTCTTTGACCTCTTTGACTTCTTTGACCTCTTGTTTGACCTCTTCTTTGACTTCTTTGACTTCTTTGACTTCTTTGACTTCGTTGACTTCTTTGACCTCTTTGACTTCTTTGACCTCTTCATTGACTTCTTTGACCTGTTCTTTCACAACCTCATCGTCATCATCATCCTCATCATCCTCATCTTTTAGATATTCTTTGAGAATATTCTTAACTGGTAACATAGAACGAATAGATTGTAAAATACCATCTTGTATTAATCGTTCAATTTCACGTAAATTCTTTTGGCGTTCAATTGGTGATCCAGTAGGTGAAAACATATAAACATTGGACCATAATATTCTAGCACATTCAATTAATGTATGATGTAAAAAATGTTCTACTTTAGGAATTGTAATTTGTAACTTCTTTTGTTTAGTTGTTAAACGAATAGCAGAAAGAACTTTTGTATGAGCAACAAAAACAGCACTTAATAAATCATCAAAGTAATCACAGTTTATCTCCTTAATAATTTTAGCAGTTTCTTTTTGAACTTTTTCGTGATTCCATTCAGGGATACCTTTTAAAGAATTTTGAAAATTTAATAATAACTTTTTACCATCTTTATCAATTTCCTTTGATTCCTCCAATAAACCTAAAAAATAACTTAAATAGGATGATAAACAAAATTGAGTCAGTTGACGAGTATATTCTGTTTTGGCATCCGCATATACATTAATTCCTTCTCCGCCGGTAATATCCATATTTCTTTTAAATCAAGTTATCCTTTGTTTTGGAAGTTAACGCAATAAAATTAGCAAGTTGAATCCAAGCAGAATATCCTGCACCAATATTTTTAAACATAATTAAGAGATTTTTATCTTTTAATGTATATTGTTGCATGAGTTGATACATTAATTGAATTGGATCATATCCTTTTTTTCTTAAAATAACAATATCGTTTAAAACCAATGATTTTACATCTACTGATGGTAAATCATCATAAATATGTAATCGTTTTGCTATTTGATATGCTCTTTTGTTACGAAAAGATGTTGTTTTTGAAATACAAATAGGAACACAGCGTGAAATAATTGGCTGACTTAATCTCCAAGTTTCACGAACTTCTAACATAGATACAACATTGGAGGAAGCAGTTTCTAAAATACGTCTTAAAAAGGCTTGTGCTTCTTGTGTTAAATCATCTGCTCCTTCAATCCAAACATATAACTTCTCTTTTGAACGAACTTGTTGATGAAGAATTTCTCTCCCTTCACGCAAACTTCTATCTATACGAACGTTCCAGCGAAAGAGTTTTGCTTTATTTATTTTTGCTTCATTACGTATGAAATGAGACTTACCCGTTCCCGCATCACCCGTTATTAAATAGGAATTTTTTTTTTGTGTTTGTATTATATTCATTATTTATAAATTATAAAAATACTTTAAGTCAAAAATAAATTATATAATTGATAAAGACATAACATAGAACCAATTCCTATCATTGTATATGCTAAACCAATATTTATATCTGATTTTTTACGTAGAACTTTAATATTTTTTTGTAAGGAAGTCAATGTTAAATCTTCTGGTAAAGTTGCTGTCCATGTTGAAGAAGAGCTAGTAGGACTTTGAAATCCCTCATAAATTTTTTTAAAAATTTCTTCGTCTTGTAAAATAATAATTCCCCCAAAAATTAAAAATATTCCCAAAACGATCATAATAGAAAATTGTAGAATCTCAGAAGCTTTGAATTCTTTATTTCCAAAATAATCACGTATAGTGTTATAGGATGACATTCTATTTTACTATAAACTTTTTAATAAATCTTGGTAAAGTGCTTCATCATGTTGAGCATTCTTGAAAATACTTTGTTGTAAAGGATTATTCTCCACTGCGGAAATCATTTCACGTTGATTGCGTTCATTGGAAATATCTAACTTCAGAGGAACTCTGTAACGAACTTCACCAATATCAGCAGAACCGGGTGGTAAATCCATTGATCTATTCACAGCGTTTGCTCTATCATTTAATATATCTGCATCAATCTTCTTAGAAGTCTGGTATACATCACCTGTGAAAATCGCTACATTTCCATTACCTGCCATAGGTTTTCTTCCCTTTGACATCTTTTCTTTGACAGGATTGGTTCTCATATTATATGCGGCAGTGTGATCTGTGAAATCTTGTTGAGCAGAAGTTGGGACACCATAGTATTCTGCTTTTGCGGAAATCTGAGACTTCTGTGTTGGTCTTGCGATATCATCGGGGTCATACACTTTGAGTTTATTGGGCTGACTTGCGGAACTCATAATACCCATATAATTCCAATTGACGGTTCCTTCTTTCACAGTTGTTCTAGCAACATCATCGGACCATACTGTAAGTGCTGGAGCACCTTGAGCGTAGCCAACAGGAGTTCCAGTTTGTCTTATATTACCAATTGTCTCACCACGATATGTGGGTCTTGCTTTGTCCGTGTAATGTGTGGGCACTGCGCCAGTTTCCGCAGGAGTTAAATTAAGACCCATTGTTCTTTCTGATGTAGCTAAACGCTCATTTGGTCTGATTTCAATAGAGGATCTACCATAATCGGCTTCAGGAGCATCTGTGTTTCCAGTATAATATGTTGTCATATCTGCGTTACGATATCCAGCACCACCATATTGTTGTGCCATAGGAGTTCTGTAAGAACCAGTCACGTAGGATTCACCAAATTCTTGAGAAGCAGCAGGACCAATCAGTTCAGAAGAGGTTTCAGGACGAGTCTGATGTTTAAACACTTGTGTAGGTCTTACTCCTTCTTTTTGTGCGTCTTGCGCAAAAGCACCAATAAAACGCTCACCGGTTTGATCTATATAAAATGTATCAGGCTTGTATTTTCTCACTTCACCAGAACTTTCTGCGGAACTAGCAACAAAATGTTTACCTGGCACAACCGGTTGTTTGTATGTTAATTTAGGATTATCACTTGTTCTCAAATCATCTGTCTTTGGCATCTTTTCCATCATCAATTGATTTACTTCCATTTGTTGGAAACCGCCTTTTCCTGTAGAACCAAAACGTTCACCAACACCTGCTCCTACACGAACGGGTTCAAAAGGTTTTTCACCAGCACGATTACGAGGTAAATCAATGCGACTTTCTATGAACGCAGTGGAATTTTCCAGACCAAAAGGATTGCCAAATGGTGTTTGACCTGTATTAAACATTGTTTCCACTTCTTTTTTTTGAATCTGATTCACACCAGAACCTGTATAAGAATCTAAAATACCAGTATTGGTATCGACCGCAACATTTTGTCTTACACGACTTCCAAAGAAAGGAACCATATTATTGTGTGTAAAATCGGAAGTTGACATTGTTTGACCACTTAGATGACTTTGAACTTCAAATCCTTCCATATAATTTGGTTCACCTTCTACTGAACCAGCATTCATCGTAACTTGTGATGTAGCAGATTGAATTGGTTGAGGAGTAGGCTGTGTATGTGCTCTTGGTTGAGACTTATTCGCATAATCAAAAGCATTTTGTCTTGGTCCGGAATGGTTTGGTTCACTCGGTAATTGACCATTATATCTTGTTTGATATTGCATATCAAGTTCTTGGGGAGATCCTTTTACTGAATTTCCTTGCTCAGCAACAAATAAAGGTGTTGTAGGTTGTTGTTGTGGTTGAAAATTCTCATTTGTCTCTTTCTTACCAGAAAGTTTTGTAATTAAATACCCAAGGCCTAATGAACCAAAGAGTGCTATTGCTTCCATCTATTACCTATTATCAGGATAAAAACAATATGTTTAAGACCTTATAATAAATATTTAATAATTTAATATTAATGTGTTTTTGACCTTTCCTTATCAATATCACGTGAAGGAATGAAAGAATCAAATGGTGTTTCAAAAACAAGTTGTGGTTGATGGGGTAATGCTTCCCAACGATTCCACCCTGTTGCTCTCAAAGTGCAAGGAGGATTTGTTATACGATTGAATAGGAGAGGAAACGATTCGTCGGGAGCAGATTCTAAAGCAGCCTTTGTATATTTATTTGTTTCTGGATTGTATTGAATATCATTATTTTTTACTCTTGTGCTTAAACGATTAATATTTTTCAAATCAGATTCCACATCTGTTTTCCAAGCAGTGTGGACCCAACTTGCGCCTGATTTCTGAAGACGTGTAGTAGCATCTACAGGAAATGAAGTAGGACAATTAATACCGGGGGCATTTGCGTAATACTGTAAAGCATAACTGGTAATTCGTAAATCATCTTGTGTATGGAATTCATCAAATTTAGATCTGCTCATATTTCTTAAATGGTCTACCATCTCTAACTGATAAAAACATTCTAAACTTATTCTAAAACTTATGAGGCATTGAACATGCTTCTTTCTTAAATGGCAATGGTGCATTTACTTCAGGATATGACCATAATTGATACTCTTCTCTAGCAACTGGTATTGCATCAACGTGTAATTTATTTTTAGGGTTCGAACGGTGAATTATATCGGAATTATCATTCGGTAGATGTTTACGTTCTGTGCTCCATGTAAATGGTCTTGTTATACCGAATAAATCTGATTCTAAATCAACACGATTACCGTTAATATTATATACTTCATTTCCACCGACTAATCCTAAAGTATGTCTTTTAGGTTTCACATGTTCATATTGTGACAATTGTATATCGTAATTTTGAGGATTTTCTTTTTTTTCAAACGTATGGGAAGATGGTTTCTCATATGCTTCAAAATAACTGTTGAGCGACATCTTAACTAATCATTGGTATTTTTTTAACAGTTAACAGTTCACATCACGAATATATGACCTACTAGGTAATCCACCACGAATCCAACCGGGTGAAGCTACTTCAGAGATTAAATTCTTAGGATTCTGGATATTATCCTTCACTAAAGGAATCATAGGTGTGTATTGGTTGCTAAACTCTTGTTCTGATACCGTGCCACATTCCTTTCCTTGACGAACCTGTTCAGAGTGTAATAAGAATGTTTCTACTTCAGGATTTCCACGACCACCGCCCATATAAGGAACGGATAAGAAGGGTCTCGCTTGTTGACGAATATTACATTTATTATTCTTAAATTCTGGCTGATTGCGTAAGACAGAATCAGAATCAATGAAACTATTGTTTAATCCATAACCTTCACGAGGGAATAACATTAAACTTTGAGATGCTAAAGGGTTTACAGAACGAGCATCCGGAACTAAATTCGTTGTAGTGTAATTACCGGGACCAACAGATTGAGTAAAATATTGTTCAATTCCACAAGTATCATCTTTGGTATGTGTCAAACGGTTGATTTCCATCTACCAACTCTATATTTTTCTTTATGAGAAATAGAATGAAAACTAAATCGAGAATCAAAAGATTTTGTAATTGTATAAAATCTGTTCGTAGAAAATTTAAAGAATCTGGTGCTATTGCTATATGCACAAAAAGTGTATTACAAAGTAAAGGAAGAACGTTAAAAAAGTTTAGTTGCCGTAAAGGTAAGTTACAAACACAAAAGATGAAACATTAGTTTTCACCTAACCAAGGAATTTGTGAACCAGCAGATCCTGAAGCCATTGAACAAGCAATAGGATTTCCCTCTTTACAGGTCTTCCCTGGTATCTTATATAACCAATTCTGATAAGATTCCACATCATTCGGAACAGTTGTGGAAGGTGTTACATAAAATTGTCTTTGACTTTGACTTCTACCAAAGACATCCGTAGGATCACTTGTAAAATTTGTTTTAAAGAATTGATCAAGCGATACAGATACAGATGGGTCTAAAACACTTTGAGCTGCGGCACGTGTAGGATTGTATTTAATTTCATCAATTAATACGTTCATAAAAGGATTTTTTGAGGAAGGTGTTGTTACCGTATCACCAATTACTTCTTCAAGAACAGGTATAGGATTCAAATTATCTACCGGAAGATTTATCTGAAATGTTTCATTTGTGTCTTTACTAAGATTCATTTTCGTAAATAAAAAATATACTCCAGCACCACTTAAGAAAAATATTAATAATAATCCAAGATTGTAAGTTGTATTCAACCTTTCCATCTACTTTACTTCTTACCTTTTCTTGCTTCTAACTTCTTCTTCAGACGTTGTTTTACAAGAGAAAGTCTAGCAGAACCTTCATTTCCTGTAGCACGTGCTAAATCCATATCTTCAAAATTAAAAGCAGACCTAAATCCCTCAAGAATTTCTACAAAAGCAGGATTGCTTTGAAATTCTTTCATAAGTTCTTCTGCTTCTGCGGCAAGTTCTTGGGGTTTGATTTGTCCATTCTGAATCTTTTCTTGAAGACGCTTACTAATCTTTTTTAAAGCATTTTGAATCATAGAAGGATTCTTTGTGCTGACACTCATTAAAATCTCAAATGATTTTGCTGGATTCTTTTCACAGGCCTCCAAATCTTCTTTCGAAAAGCCAAATTCTTCTGGATTGAATTCTTTAATTAAATCTTCAGCGAGTTTTGCCATATGACCTTTCATAAACTTCTCGGGAAGAGGAGGCATACCATCTTTACCGCCTACTTTACCAAATAAATCAAAGAATTTTGATGATATTTTATTAAAATCAATATTTTCCATCTTAGAACGGCATTCTTCCATTATTTTATTCACCCATTCTTGAGAAATACCATTTATATCTCCAGATTGATATACTATACATAGATCTAAAACAGAATTGTATTCCTCAATAGCTTTAACGCTGTTACTTGATAATGCTCTCCACACTGATTCGGGTATTGTTACATAAGGAAGAACTGGGTGTGTCCCATCTTTCTTTTGACGCTGTTGAAATACCTTCGTATATTCATTCATTTGTGATTCTTTTGATAAGTTTTTTGCTTTAAGAATTTCATCTTTCAGTTCGGGACAGGCTCCCTCAAGATCTACACAAAATTCATTGTACTTTGAATAAAAGGTATTCTCCATACCTTTTGTTTAAAGTTTCTTTTTACTTTCTTTACGCTTTTTATTATTAATTTTTGGCTCTCTCACACAATATACAAAGAACCTTCAAGTAATTCCAAATAGATTTTTTACTATTATCAGAAATAGTTGTCCAATATTTTTGAAAAATTAAGAGTGCCGGTGAAATTTCATTGAACTGATTTTCAATCTTTGATTTTGCATAAGCTACAACAAAATCGGAATCTTCTCTTTTAATTGGTTCATCTAATGATTTATATACATGCTCATAAAATAATGTTTGAATAATTCGTGGATTTGATAACTTTGCTAAACGAATTAACTCTAAAGCACTTTTAATATCACGTTCTTCCGGAAAACTTTGAGAAAGATCTTCAAAAAATTTAATTAATTGATTATTAAAAATTCCCAAAGGTGATGTCATCTTTTATCTTATGTAATCTTTGTGATAAATCTTTATATTAAAAACGAATGTATTTATGATCTAGGATTTGCTTTAGGCATACCTACTTCACGTGAACGTTGGTATTCTTCCATTTGTTTATCAAACATCTCTTCTTTTTTTGACTTCGTTCTTCCTTGTTCAGATCTTCCGGGATTGAAGTCTTGAGAACTTTTATCACCAACACCTGTTGCTCCATTCAAAAATGAAAAGGCTCCTGGAATTGTAGAACCGCCATTTCCTGTAGAAGTGGTATCTGAATCATTAAAACTATAACCAAAACTACCTTTGGGAAAACTTACATTTTCATTCATATTCCATCCATCGGGTTCTGAAGAGTTTTCTTGTGCTGATGGTCCTGATGATGATTGATTCCGTAACTTCTGCTCATATAACCAATTCATTACTTCTCCATCCACACGAGGTTCTGTTTCTCCTTGAATTACAAGAGTCGGAACCTTTTTAAGAAATTTAGGTAAACTTTGCGTAAGAGGAGGATCAACACAAACATATTGAAACTGTTTTTTATATGGTGTATTTGATACTTCCATTATAAATGCTTTGGACCACTTGCATTTGTTGGAATAATAACAAATGTGCTTCTTCTCCATTAATTGTTTGTTAGAATGGATAGATATTTAGAAAACCGCAAAGAATTTTTAGTAATTTTTTAAAAAAATTGATACTTTATATAAAGCAATATTAGTATAGAATAATATGAGAAGAGTTCCTCTTACTAAGCCAACAACTGTTACTATAAAATTTGAAAACATTCGTTATGAAGATAAAGGATATCTGACATTTCAAATTGTAAATACTCACGTGAGTTATGTAAATACTCTTCGCCGGATTATTGTATCCGAAGTCAGATGTGTTGGTTTCCGTGCTGAAATTTTAAAAGATGGTTCTACAAGTGATATTAAAATTGATAGTAATACAACTTCTATGTCAAATGAAATGTTAGCACACCGTATTGGTCTTATTCCTATCCACCAGAATCCTTCCACTTGGCAACCAGATAAGTATGTTTTCAAATGTAATGTAAAAAACAATACTGCTGATTTTCTTGATGTAAGAGTATCAGATTTTGAAGTTCTTGAAAACAAAGAAGGTGAATTAATTAAGGTGCCAAATGTTCAATTCTTTCATCCAAATCCAATTACTCGTGATACTGCTCTTATAGCAGTTCTTAAACCCAAAGTTGGTTCTCAGCCGTTAGAAGAACTTTCTTTCACTGCGAAGGCAACTGTAGGTATTGGGAAAGAAAATGCGAGATTCAATCCAACAAGTCAATGTGCTTATAGTTATACTCGTGATGAAGATCCAGATAAAATAAAAGAAATTTTCGTTGAGTGGTTAGACCGTCACAAGAAAGTAAATGCTTCTGAACTGGAAAGCGATCCTGACAGGAAGGCTCAGTTTGAACGTGAGTTTAACACGATGGAAATTAATAGATGTTATAAAAAAAATGATAAGGGGGAACCTTATAGTTTTGATTTTAGTATTGAATCCGTTGGTACGTATGACCCATATGATATTGTGAAAGAAGCTATTAAAGTTTCTGAGCAGAAGTGCTTTGCTTATGCAGCAATTGATAAAGGAACTCTTCCTGAAAATATTAAGATTCAACCAACAAAGAAAGAAGCAAAAGGTTATGATATTTATTTCCAACACGAAGATCACACTTTGGGAAATTTAATTAGCACTTGGATAGATGAAAATCTTTTGGACCCTCTTTCTGTAAAACCTGATGCTGTTCGATTCTGTGCTTATTGTATTCCTCATCCTCTTCGTGATGAAATGCTTATGACTATTTTATGTGAAAATGAAGATACTTGTAGGAAAGCAATTGCTTCCGCTGCTTCAAATCTATCCACAATGTTTGCTATGTGGAGAAGTGAGTGGGAAAAGATGAAATAATTATACTATGTTTTACATAATTAAATTATTATTATTATTATTATTTTTTAATCCACCTCATCAACCTTTGCTTGGGGAGCATCAGAACCCTCAGGCATCTTAGAAGCATACAGTTTCATCATAATTGGCTGAACCTCAGTCTCAATCTCTTTCTTCTGCTTCTCATACACATCAGCCTCTTCCTCACAGTGCTCTTCTAACCAAGAAAGACCCTTTGTAATAGCATCTTCTGCTTTACTTACATCGTTTTCACCAAGTGTTTCCTTCACCTTTTCTTCCTTCAAAGAGTTACGCACGTTATATAAATAAGACTCAAGTTCATTTTTAGCAGCAATCTTTGCCATACGAGCCTTATCGGCTTCCGCATTGAGTTCTGCTTCTTCAACCATCTTCTCAATATCATCCGCTGATAATCTACCCTTCTCATTTTTAATAGTAATATTGCTACTCTTACCTGTAGACTTCTCCACAGCACTAATGTTGAGAATTCCATTGGCATCAATATCATATGTAATCTCAATCTGAGGAACGCCACGAGGCATTGGAGGAATACCTTCAAGACGGAACTGACCTAACTTGTTATTATCTTTTGTAAACTGACGCTCACCTTCAAATACACAGATATCAACAGCAGACTGGTTATCAGCATATGTGCTGAACGTCTGAGTCTTCTTTGTAGGAATCGTAGTATTACGTTTAATAAGAACAGTCATTACATTACCACTTGTCTCAATTCCAAGAGATAAAGGAGTAACATCTAAAAGAAGAATATCAGAAGTTATATCATTCTTTGAATTACCAGAAAGAATATGAGCCTGAACTGCGGCACCATACGCAACTGCTTCATCAGGATGAATGCTCTGGCATAATTCTTTACCGTTAAAGAGTTCTTTCAGTAATTGCTGAACACGAGGGATACGTGAAGAACCACCAACAAGCACAACATCATCAATTTCAGCCTTCGATGTCTTTGAATCACGTAAAACATTCTCCACAGGACCTAATGTAGAACGGAATAAATCATCACATAGCGATTCAAATTTAGCACGAGTCAGCATAATTTGCATATCAATTCCTTCAGCAATAGAATCAATCTCTAACATAGCCTGACTAGAAGTGGATAGAGTCTTCTTGACTCGCTCCGCAGCCAAACGAAGACGAGCCATGCTCTTTGGATACGCAGTTAAATCAATCTTATGCTTCTTCTTAAACTCTTCCATAGCCCAAGAGCAAATACGGTTATCGAAGTCCCCACCACCTAGTAAAGTATTACCACTTGTTGCTTTTACTTCAAAAATACCTTCATCCACAGAAAGAAGAGAAACATCAAATGTGCCACCGCCAAGATCAAAAATAATAACCTTACGCTCCTTATCTTTTTTATTATTAAGACCATACGCAATACATGCACTTGTAGGCTCTGCGAGTAGGCGGAGAACATTGAGACCTGCGATTCTACCAGCATCTTTTGTCGCCTGACGCTGATTATCGTTAAAATAAGCGGGAACAGTAATAACAGCATCCTTAACTTCAACACCAAGGTATGACTCCGCCATAGCCTTTAACTTTTGTAAGACCATTGCAGAAATCTCTTCAGGATACAGTTGTATAGTCTCACCTTTAAAGTCAACAACAATCTTAGGCCTATTATTACCATCATTGACAACCTTGAAAGGCCACATCTTCATCATCTTTTGGACTTCCACATCATCAAATGTTCTACCAATTAAACGTTTCGCATCAAATACAGTATTTTTAGGATTTGTAGAACTCATTGATTTCGCAGCTTCTCCAACAATACGTTCTTCCTCCGTAAAAGAAACAAAAGAAGGCACAGTGCGATTGCCTGATTCAGAAGCAATGATTTCCACCTTACCATCCTTCCATACTGCCACCATGGACATACATGTCGCCAAGTCAATACCAATAACGTATTTAGATGTCATTCTAAAAGTAGTAGTAACAAATCTTTATATATATATTTTTTTACTATACGGTCTAAAAATTATATTCTTTTTACCTGTTCTATTTTAGAGGGATGGAAGAAGCATCAACTGAAACAACTGAAACAAGCCAAACAAGCCAAAAAAGCCAAACAAGCCAAAAAAGCCAAACAAGAGATCCAACTGAAACAAGAGATCCAAGTAAAACAATAGAAGATGAAATACAACTTGGAGATACAATAATTATAATTGGTGGTAAATACGATAAAACACAAGGAAAAGTATATTTCAAAAACGATGAAATGATTCATATTATGCCTCTAGGGCTTTCAAATAGAATTATTGAATTACCAAGCACAGTAGAAGATATAGAAGAATTAAAGTTAGAAAAAGGGTTTCCTCATTCTTTTGTAGGGCTACAAGATTTTCGTGTGGGACAAATTGTGGAAGCATTAAAAGATGGAGAATTAGTGAATACATTTGTTGTAAATGGAGTAAATGAGAAAGAGGATTCTGTTGTATTGGTCGACAATAACCAAGAAGAATTTACTATTAATTTTAATTTCACAGGTATTCCTCTGGATTCACCATATGATGTTCTTCGTGGAACACAAGCACCAACAGAAGTTAGTGACCAAGATGTTGCGGAAGAGATTGAACAGTTAGAAGAGGAAGAAGGTCCACCAGAAGATGCTGATGAAGAGGAAGAAGAAGAATTTATTGAATTTACAAGAAAAATTATTGAGTTAGAGAGAGAAGTCTTAACAGAAATTCCTTCCTCAAAACGTAACTACCCCGATTCAGTTCAACGTGCTGATATGCTTCAAGAGTTTATTAAAAGTTTAGAATTAAAGTCGCAAAAGAATGAAAACAAATTACGTTCATTACGTCGTTTAGTAGAAGTATGTCTATTAATGCGTAATGAAATTATTCAATATGATAATAATGGAGAGCCAAATCATATAAAACACACAACATATAATAATGTTTTAGATATGGTAAAATCGAATAGCACTTCTATTTCAAGACCTGTTGTAGATTGTAAAAGAGTTCTTTATTTAGATCATATATATGTTAAAAATGACCTTGGGCATACAAATGGTGAGTTGGATGATCCTCTAACAATACCAAATGAAAATCTTAATATCCGTTATTTATCAGATGAAATTCGTAAAGAAACTGAAATAAATTTTGTTGGAAATCAAAATGTAGATACTATAAATCAATTACCTAATTGGTATATGAGTTTTAATAAATATAATAAAAATAATTTTATATCTTGGTCTGAAAAAGACAAAGAAGGAAAACAATCCTTTACAACAGATAAAGAGTTTTTTAGGGCTCCTATATCTGATATGGATGAGAAAAATGTAGATGGATTACCACGTAATCCTTTACTTGCTGTTGATGATAAAGAAGAGAATCCCCAACCTCTTACAACAGAATATATTGGTTCTGTATCCTATAGTATATTAAAAGGATTGAAAGGGCGACTAGGTAGACTAAAAGGCACAGATGAAAAACAAATGTTAGAGCAATCAGAAGAAGCGGTGATTCAAAGTTATCTTCTCTTTCCTAAATCGTGTGAAAGAGAATTAGGAACAATTCGTTCTGGAAAACTTGCTTATGATATTGGGTTTTCAATAAAAGATCCTAAGTTGATGAAGGATATTTTAAAAGATGGAATTCCTTTAGCACCAACAACTGGTTCTATCATAGCAGTTGGAGCAGAAGGAAATACAACAGGAAATATTTATATCAGTGATTTTATAGATTATACTCCATTAATATTATATGGATTAGGAGATGCTTTAATAGAGTTATCGTCTTATGGTTTATCACAAAAAGAATTTTCTTTTGAACAACAGAAAGTTTTAGTTAAAAAAATAGAATCTACAGTAGCTCACGTAAAAAGTCATATTAAATATAGTCGTGAAAAAGAATCTTCTCAAGAAAAGAAAGAAGTTGTCTTAAGAAATTTTGTAAATGAAGAACGTTTTAATAAATTAATGGATAGACTTTCTACCCAAGGAATTTTAATAAATCTTGTTACAAAAATTTTAGCATTTAGAACACCATTATATAAAAATAATGATACTGCTATATTTGCATTCTTATATAACGAAGTTCAAGATTTATTATTATCTACATTGGGTGATTCTATTTTATTAGCACTGTATAAAACAAAATATGTTGAACAAACACACATACAATCGTTTATAAATGGATTTAGATTAAAGATGAAAAATGATGATAAATTATTTGAACCAGTTCCAAATAATTGTAATCACGTGAAAAGTTTAAATGTTATTCGTAAAGTGAAAGATGATTCTGATCGTATGAAATTATTATCCAAATATTTAATTAAATTCCAAGCATATAAAAAGAATAATTTTATATATTGTATTTTATGTGACAAACATTGTTTATGTAATCACGAATATTTGTTACTACAAGAATATTTACATCCAAAAGAAAAAGATACTATTCATAAAGAAATACTTTTAACATTTAGTGGAGGTGTATTCCAAGGAAAATACATTTGTAATAATTGTGGTCAAGCAATATCTTCTTTAGATTTTGATAATTCTTTAGAATATGATGATGATGGAAAACCAATGAGTGGTAGAGCAGTTTTGGTGGATAAAGAAGCAATAGAAGAAGAAGAAATCAATCTTGCTTTGGGAGCTCCAGTGGAAAATGTAGAAGAGATACAGTTTGAAACAAAAGAAAAAACATTGTATTATCAAACAATAAAAGCAATATTTGATTCTGTAGGTATATTCCCATCAGGAAAATCTTATATTGAAATGGTGAATAGCATAGATGATGAAATGAAAAACCAACAAACAAGAGATCAATATATTAAAAAGAATAAAGGAATTAAGACTGCCTTACCATATGATACATATATTAATTATATTATTATTGGTGTTTGCGCAACTTTCTCTATTATTGAGATTCAAACACATATACCTAGTTATGTGCCTAGATATAATGTATCTGGGTGTGTTGCCGACTTTAGAGGATATCCATTAGGCGATCCAACCGACAAACGTATTATTGAATATATTTCTTGTTTAATAGCACGTATTGAAAATCACAATGACCCTTGGGAGAAGTCAGGAATATTTAATCAACCAGATATGAAAAAACGTCAAAAGAAGATTGAAGATTTAATTGAAAAAGTTATGAGAAATATTATAATTAATTCGAATGTAATGACTTTATTGATTAAGAAAAAAGCATATATGAAAGAAACATTTGGGCAAAAAGGATTTACACAAGAATTAAAAGAATCTACCATTCACGGATTTACTCCAAGACAAATGTCTTTAGAAGATGAAGTCATTGTTACAAAAGCAGCGCAACCAGTAGATAAAATACGAGGTATTCTTCTTGAAGCAAATAAGTCTGCGAAAGAATCTATGAAAAAAGATATTATAAGTCCTACTTGCTGTGCTCATAGATTAAATGAACCTCTTGGTTTCTGGAAAGAAAAAGAAATTCAAACAATTAATTCAAAATCTGTTCCGAAAGGACCAATACATAGCCATAGTTCATTTCACTATAAAATTCAAAAAGAAGCAAAGATTATTTATGAAATTACAAAGGAAGAATATAATCAATTATTTTTACAAGTTTGTTATAAAGGAGATTTTATTGGAAGAACACATGAGTTTGGATATAATAACAAATGTTTCCATTGCGAATTAGATATTTCATCAATAAAAGATATTGATTTTAAAGAACAAATTACGTCTAAGAAGTTACAAGAAGAACAACACATTAATTATAATGGTATTGTAGAATCTTTACTAAGAGAACAAGGTATTGAAGTAACAGATGTAACATTTAAACAATTATTGAATGCCGTTCATGAAGTAAATTCAGTTGTATCAAAACCAATTTATTTAATACGATTACACAAAGTAACAAAAGAAACATATAATGTATTATTTACATTAAATCCCTCTCCATTTGAAGATTGGAGAGAACTGATTAATAATTTATTCACTTCTTTAGAAAAGTTAGATGATGTAAATAAACAGCAAAATGCTCTAGAACCTTATAATGAAATATCATCACGATATCGTCAATATATGGATGCTATTAAAGGATATATTCAAGAAAAGAATCATAATTTTTTGGAAAGAATGCTAGAACAACCTATTGCACAAGTGATAGATTCTATACGTTCTTCTTTACTGATTAATCTTCAAAGAGTTCTTAAAGGATTTAATACAGATACTTTAGTAATTCAAAAATCATATGGATTTAAAAGTAATGAAAATAAAGATGAAGATTTAAGAGGAATAGACTTTCGAATTGTTGATGATATTAAAAATATGTTAAAATCACATACTGATTATATAAAAAATATGTCAGAAAGAGTTACCGGTGTAGGAAAGTCAAAAATAGAATATGGTGTAGAAAGATTATCAACAATATTAAATGCTTTTCAAAAATCTATACGTGGTCCTATGTTACCAGGGGGTTCTAGAGGAGTTGATTACATATTAAAAGTCGCTATTGCTGGAACCCTATATGAAATGATGAATCAAAATATGAGCGCCCCAGATGGATATTCAGAAGAAGATACGGTTCTTGATACAAGTGATTTACCAAAAAAGATTATTTCAGAATTGATCATACGCTATGAATCTGAAACATTCCGACTCACGGAAGAAGAAATTAAACTTGCGATTGCTGTCCGAAATGAAAAAGAGAAGATGTTATTCATTAATAAATTAGATAAATTATCTCCTGAAGAAAAACGATTAGAATTGATGCAGAAGAAACTTGGTTTGGGAGATTGGTCAAGAGGTGGAACAAAAAGTATTTATGCTTATAATTCTGAACAATATGAATTTGAAAGAAATCAAAGAACAGAAATGGGTTTACGCAGTCAATCACAAGCAGATAGATATAATTTATTAAGCCAAGAACAAGCTATGGATAGTGGGTATGATAATCAACAAATAAATCCCGATGATTATTAGTAATGAAAGTTTTACTTTTAAGTTGTTTATTTTATTTAATAGGCATTACAGTTGTTTTATATATTAAACCAAATATAATGTTTCAAGAAAATGGTAATTGGAAGGAGTTCGGTGTAAATCAAGATTCTAAACACACTTGGTTTCCTTTTTGGCTTTTCTGTATTAGTTGGGCATTTGTATCCTATGGATTAAGTTCATTTACATATTATATTATTGGTTCTGAAGATAATAATGAAAGTGAATCGAATAATAATGTTGTTGAATTAAATAATAAATCTTCTAAAAAAAGTAATTCTAAAAACTCTAAAAATGATATGAAATCCGGTTATTATGTTTTAGACAAAGAAGCATATGAAAATAACGGTATTCCCAAATATATATTTTTAGGTTCAGAAGCACCAAATCAAAATGATTGATATCTTTAGATGAGTGGCATACAAGATCCCGATTTTCCATACAATGAAGAAACACAAATTAAGATACAAGCATTTTTTAAGAATAAAGTAAGGAAACCAAATAAAAGATCGAAAACAAGACAATATTATGTTATTTCGGAAAAAGGAGATTTAGATACATTAGATGAATCAAAAAGTGTTATTTCCACAATTCCTTTACAATACTATAGACCTTATTCAAAAGAAGAAATAGATGGTTTAGAAAAGGAACGTCTTGAAGCAATTATAATAGTGGAAGAAGAAATTGAATCAAATAAGAAATTATTCCGTGAAACAAATGATATGGAAACAAAATTTAATATTAATACTGAAATACAAGTGCTTGAAATGAAAAGAAGTTCTTTAATTTCACCTTATAAATCTATTAAAGATGTTCAGCATATAGATATAAAAAAGATTCTATTGGAAGAAGAAAAAGAAAAACGTAAAATGGGTGATATAGTGTTTCAAGTAGTAACTCGTAATTTTCCTTTATGGAAACTTTATGGAAAATATACAGCTAGCAAAGAAGTGATTGATGTTGTTCAGCAGAAAGGTGTTCGTTTAGAAGCTGGTGAGGTCTTTTTAACAAATGGAAGAGTCGCTCGTCTATTCAATAAAGAAGATGATGAGTATAACGGATTTTTATCTATATATTTGGTCAAAGAGTTTGTCTATAATGATATAAATTTCTCATCACCATATCAAGCGTTTGAATATACAAGACTTAAATTACTAAAACAAGATGCTTTAGCAGATAAATTATTAACAACACGAAGTGTAAGGTCTATTCGTCACTGGGTGAAAGAAATGAGAACAATGGTTCCAGAAACAAAACAATTATGGGAGGAAATACTAAAAGAATTTTACACACAAAATTCTGATATAATGAAGAAACTGTTAGAAACAAAAGATGATATCCTTGCTTTTGTTTCGAAGGCGAAGTATTTAGGAGGAATTGGTATTGATATAGAAGACGAAGATAGATTTGATACAGCTAAATGGAGATACAAAGATAATATTGTCGGAGATGTATTAATGAATTTAAGAAAAGAAATGTCACAGTTACCTGAAGAAGAACAATCAAATCAAGTTTCTGAGTATGAAGAATCCGTTGTATCAGAAGAAGAAGTTCAGGATAGAAAGAAAGCCGCAATTATTAATACAATGAAAAAGAAAGTTTCATTTAATCCTGCTAAGCCTGCTAACTCTGTATAGGGTATTGTTTAAGATTCTTTTCATTTTCATTACATTTTACTTCTTTTGTAACATATTGATAACACGCATTATTTTTATCTTTATATATTTTATTATCAAATGGTTTGGGATAATCATAAATAATAACTTTTTCTTCTTTATACATATATACCAATACAATTCCAACAAGAATTCCTAAAACAAAAGGAATATAATAAAATTTTATTTCTGACATTTCTTCTAATAGGTGAAGAGAATGTTTGAATTCCTAAAGTCAAAAACATATCAGAATGTTTTTAGTTTTTTGTTAGGTCTTTTTATTGTGTTAATTGTAAGACCAAGTTGTAAAGATGATTCTTGTATACAACATATGAATCCGAATGTAAAAGAAATGTCATCATCAACATATCAATTAGGTTCTAAATGCTATCAATTTCAACATACGACAGTAGATTGTGAGGTAAATAAAATATAATAAAAACACATATAATTTTATATTATGAGTGGAACTTTATTAAGTGATTTGGACACTTCATCATCCGATGGTGATCTCGTTCAGAAAATCTTAAATGATATGAATGAAGCACCTCCAGCGCCCCAAGTAACATCACGACAGGCTACTCCGGCTGGGAGCAACCAAATTCATCCTTCTGTAATTAATTCTCCAAATCCAAATTCTATAATGAGTCATTCTATGGATAATGGTCCTGCTACGGCACATATGATTGGCAATGAACACCCTACCAATGCCGATTTTGCTTCTATGATGAATTCTAAACAATACAATCAACAACAGCAACAACAACAGTGGCAACAATACAATCAACCTTCTGCTCATTCAAATCAAATATACGTCCCGAAGAAACAATGGTATTCTTCTTTTTTAAGTGAGATGAAAACACCTATTCTAGTATCTTTATTATTCTTTGTATTCAGTTTACCTTTCTTAAATATATTATTTGCTCACTACATTCCTTACTTAGTCAAAGGAACTGGAGAACTTACAATGCTAGGATTGGTTGTAAAATCTCTTTTAGCAGGGATTGTTTTTTGGATTCTTCATAGAATTGTCGCACCTCTTTTGACTAGTTCATAATAGAAATGAAGCCCTCTCAGATAATTAATCTTCTTATGGTTTTATTGGGTGGTTATGATTTGGTAAGTCTACCGTTCAATACTTTTGTGATTACAATAGTGATTACGGGTGTAACATATGCTTTTACAAAAGAACCAACATTAGCATTAATTGTTTTATTTGCTCCTCAGCTCATTCGTCTAATGAATGCTATAATTCTTGGAAATAAAGAAACATTTGTTCCTACAAATCCTGAACAAGTTGTTGAAACAGTTAAAAATATGAAAAAAAATAACTCAGAATCTTTTACAAATGCTCAAGAAATCAGTGAACGAGTAATAGGCTTACAAAAAACAACAAAGATTCCAAAGAATGAAGAAGTTTCCGGTGTTGAAGATGATGGTATTCAAGGAACAATGAGTGCTGTTAAATTCTTAGAACAATTTGAAAATTTAACGGAATTAAATCAAAATCAACGTATTTATACTGTAAATGAAACTACTATTCCAGCGATGCCAACAATTGAGAATAAATCAAGACCTACTGCTGCGGTAGAAGGATTTGATGAATCATCTTTAAACACTGCTTTAATTCGTTCAACAAATTCGAATAAACCAGTATCTTCTAATATTGAAAGTATTGAAATAAAATAAACAATAATAGAGATGCCACGCATAAGAAATACTTGTCCTCCCGGTATAATTTGTATTACACCAAGCGTAATTGCTATAATATGTGTTATAATAACATTATTTGTATTATTTTATGTATTTGTTATTCAAAAACAACATACTGAAATACCATTCAGTATGCAAACAAAGTATTTAGAGAGAGCAATGGAAAAACAACAAATACAACAACAGCCATCTGTTCAAGTAAAAGTTGTTGAAAATAGTGGTGGTGATAGTCGTTATTCTCGTGCTCCTAAACCCTTACGTGATTGGTTAAGTCCTTCCGTTGATTTAGACGGTTCTATATATGCGGTTCCTCGTATTGCTACACAAGGACTTCCTGAAGCATATCAATCAATGGGCATTGTAAAAACAGATTCTGGAGAACTTTTACCATTGTATGGTCGTAGGATTGCTTCTCGATCTGATAGATTTAATTACTATACACGAACTGATACAAATAACCCTCTTCCATTACCAATAACATATAAAAGACGTGATTGTCAAGATGATGTTGGTTGTGATGAATTATTTGATGGAGATCAAGTAACAATAATTCCGACAAAACAAAATGGTAGTGTAACCGTTTATCGGTTTAATGGTCCAACCTATATCCCAGGCTTGATATAGAGAGGAATGAGTTCTACACAAAGACAATGTGATCCTAAAGGCAATGTTTCATTCCCTTTACGATTTGAATCAAGTAATATATCTTCTATACCTAAACAAACACCAAATTTATCAATGTCCTTTGTTAATTCTCAAAAAACAACAAATCCTAAATTTGAAGATAATTCTCGCACTTCAGGAGGTTTTTTAGATGAAAGTCCCAGTTCATTAAGTATAACTTATTTAAATAATAGTTATAATTTAGTATCTACGCAAATTTGTTTATCTACACATTCTATTTTATTAGCGAATGATAAAGAAAAAAATATAATAGATATTATATTTACTCTTGAAGCACAAGAAAATTTATCTTCATCTTCTTCATCTTCTTCATCTTTTTCATCTTCTCCACCAAGGTTCATAATTATAGTAATTCCTCTTTTAAAATATGATAATAATTTGGTAACAGCAGATAATCCTTATTTATCAAATATTTTAAACGAAAATGTTCCTGGAAATTATTCTATTGAAAATCTATTTACTGGCTTGACTAAATTTTTATGGTATGAAACTTGTTTAGAACCTCATGGCGACAAAGCACTTGCTTATATAAGTTTAGAGGGAATAAAATTATCACAAAATTTATATTTAAATTTATTGGGTGTATGGAAAAAACAAAGCCCTTATGATATTCAAAATAATTTACAAACTGCTGTTACGAACATAAAAGGTAATATTACAGACTTTTGTAGAACAACGAGTAATGAAAATAATGTAAATGATTTAAATAATTCCATCAATACATTACAAGCATCTGTATATGTCCCGAATAGAAATACTTCTGTAGAATCTTGGTCCCGATATATGGCTCCATATGATATTGTGTTAAGTGTTCAAAGTAATCTTGTTGTTACAAGTAGTATGAGCCAAAGAGTTGAGGGGTTTCAAGCAAGTAATTCTTCTCCAACTGTTACAGGAGTATTTCTTACAGATTCTGGTGGACCAGAGCAAAAAAAAATTAATTTAAATACAATTTCATCAGCTAATGGTGGTCAGCTAACAGAAACAGAAATTTTAAATGATTTAACAAGAATTTCTCGAGAGTCAGTTGATGGTCAAGCAATAGATTTAGGACAATTCAAATGTGTTTCTCTTGATATGGATGGTGCTGTTGATACAGATGGTAAAATAAATTTTGATAGTATGGGGAAACCATTAACGGATTTGTATACAAAACGCAATACTTTACGAACAGATGCTAAAGTAAATAAAGTATCAACAAGTAATCTTGAAAAATATTTCGGATATGCTTTTGCTGCTCTTCTAGGTATAGTATTATTAGGATTATCTATAAAGTATCTTATTAATTACTGGAAAAATAAATCTTCTATTGCTTCGTCAATTATACCAGATAACACTGGTAAAATTGGATTTTATCTTGTAATGGGATTCCTTATGGCATTTTTTGGCTTCTTAATTGGTGCTGCTATTACTTCTATTTAATCTAACTTTTCTTTTAATGATAGATTTTAATCTAGCTTTTCATTTAAAGATTGATTTTTAATCTAGCTTTTCATTTAAAGATTGATTTTTAATCTAGCTTTTCAGCTAAATTACTATTTGTGTAAACGTTTTCAGCATCCTTTGATAAAGAAGTTGTATTGAGAGGAACCTTTGTATTAATTGTTGCGTCAACCGCTTTAAAAGCATTTGATCCATCATCTTCTTTTGGCATAAAAGTCACTGGTTCTTGTTGTTCAGGTTCAGCCACTTCTGGATGAACTTCACCAGGCACAACTGGTGCTGCAGGAACAAGTTGTTTCTGATAAGAACCCTTCTTTTCAATACCACCATCTCTCTTTATAAGTTTTGCTTTACGAGCATGACTTTCAGCAAATAAACTTGCAATACCTATAAAACCAGATAAAGTGCATAAATAACCATAACTTGCCGTATAGAGAGCAGCAACCATCAAAAGAATTGCTCCAACATAAGTATCAACAAATCCTTTATACACAATATTTGGCAAGAATGGTGCAGCAACAAATACAACTAAATTCGCAACAATTAAACCATTTTCAACGTTCATTCTATATTATATTTATATATTATAATTATTGTAAAAAACGCTTAAAATTGTTTTTATATTTTAATAATTTAGTATCAATAAAATTAGTATTAATAAAATGGATAAAAATAAATTAATAACACACAAAGGATATGCTATCCGTAAATCATTTCTCAATGAAAAACAAATAAAACTTATTGAAAAACATTGTATTGTAGAACCAAAAACAGATGATCGTTTTGGAGGAAAAAAAGAAGATAATAAATTCAAAATTTATAAAGAATCAACAGAAAGATATTATTTACCTCGTGAATGGGCTTTACAACATTTTGGAGAAGCAGATGAAAATCTTCTTTCGGAAGGATTTGATTTATCAGAAGATGCGGCAAAATTTGTAGGAACACCATATGAATACCAAACAAACATTATAAATATGTATTTAACTGCTCCAAGAAATGGATTAATTTGTGTTCCTTGTGGAAAAGGAAAAACATTTATGGCGTTGAATATTGCTTCTCAAATTAAAAAGCGTTTCTTGATTGTTGTCGATAAAGAATTCTTAATGAATCAATGGAAGAATGAAATAAAAAGTGTTATGCCAAATTTAACAATTGGAATTCTTCAAGGAGATACTTGTCAAGTTGGGAAAGAAGTAATGGAAGCAGAGGAACCAAAGATTCATGAATTGAAAAAACTTTTAAAAGAAAATAATCTTCGTGTTGGAGGAACAAAAACAGAATTAATTGAGCGCTTGAAAGAAGCAAAAGTAGATTATAAAAAACCATATACAATTGTTACATATGAATGCACTATTTGTATGATTCAAACACTTTGTTTGCGTGACTTTGGTCCTCACTTCTTCAAAGAATATGGTTTTACAATCTTTGATGAATGTCATCATTTGGGAGCGCAATACTTTTCACGAACTCTTCAAAAGATTCAAACAAAGAAATTGCTTGGGTTGTCAGCAACACCAAAAAGAGAAGATGGGTTAACAAAAGTATTTGAAATGTTTTTGGGGAAAGCAATTTACTGGGAAAAAGTGAGAGAACCTGATCCAACCGTTCAAGTAAAAGGAATTCATATTACTTGTAATAATCCAGAGTATATGAAAGTTCCTTATGATTATAAAAGAAATGTTGTAATTGCTAAACTAATTACAAATATTGTTGAATGTAAAGAACGTAGTGAAGAAATTGTCAAGTGGGTTCACGATATTTGTAAAGATTCAAATCGTAAGTTATTGATTTTAAGTGCTCGCATTGAACACTTAAAAACAATTGATGTTGCTATTCATTCTGAGATAACAAGAAGTTATTATATTGGGGGAATGAAAGAAGAAATTCGTGAAGAAGGTGCTTTAAAATCACAAGTGATTTTAGCAAGTTATTCAATGGCATCAGAAGCAATGAATATTAAAGCATTGAATGCGGTAATTTTAGCAAGTCCTCGTTCAAGCATTGAACAATCTACTGGAAGAATTCTACGTGTTCGTGTGAATGAAAGAGTTGTGGAACCATTAATCGTTGATATTATTGATCCACATGATACTACAATGAGTCAATGGAAAAGAAGACTTGCGTATTATAAAAAATGTAAATATGATATTAAAGAATATAAACAAGGAGGTCAGGAAATTAATAGTATTGTTACTGTTCCAGATGAGAATGGATGTCTAATTATGGATGACGATTAATGACTTATAATTAAATTTTTAGGAAATTTTCTGGTAAATCTTTTACTTCTACCACCAACATATGGCGCTAAAGAAGGAGTTGGAGGTGAGGAAGAAGGCTCTAATGAAGAAGATAATTTCATTTGAAGGGATGTTAATATATCATTTTCTTGTTTTATTAAATCATCAATTCTTTCTTCATGTCCTTCTAAATCATCAGGATCAAGTATGGGTTCAATTGTTGTTTGTATTGTATTTGCTTCAGTAAGAATCATATTTAATTCTTGTTCTATTGTTTCATCTGGAGTTGTTCTATTTAATCTATTTAATATTTCTTCTATTTGTTTTTTGGAGAAAAGTATCTTTTTAATTTTATCATCTATTATATTTTTTTTTGAAATAAGATTATTTGAATATAATTCTGAAAATAGATTTTCTATTTTATTTATATTTGTTGAAATTGTTTTCTTTTCATTTTGTATAGAAGTGAAATTTAATTTAAATGTATCAAGTTGTTTTTTGATATCCTCTTTTGTTTGAATTATATTAGGAGTCTTTCTAGCATTTTCTATTAAATTTTGAATATTTGTAATAGATAAATCTATTTGTTTTTTATAATCGTTAAATGTTTCTGATTGTTGATTATTCAATATAGATGTTTTCTGAGAATTTATAACATTATCTTTTCTTCCAATTAAAGTATCTAATTCTGCTGATTCTGCCATTATTTCAGAACGAATATCATCTTTTAATTTTTTATCTGTATTTAAAAGAGTAGCATCATATTTACTTTTTTCTTTTTGAATAGAAATTTCTAAAGCATCTTCAATTGATTCAATACTTTTATTTGTTTGAATTAATATTTCTATTTTACTTTCTTCTCCTTTTATCTGATCAGGATTCACAGTATCGGTTGAATTTGGATCCACTAATAAAACTCTGGCATTTTTAGATGCTTCAAACATTTTATGAATCTCATTCAAATCCGATTTTAAAGTTGTTGAATTAATATTTTCATCTAAATGTGTTATTTCATCATTTAAATTATTATATTTTGTTTGTATATTTGTTTCATATTGTAAAAGTTCTGCTAAATTTGTAGAATATACTAGTTTTAAAGATGCTAATGTCTTTTGTAAAGTATCATTATCAGACTTTTGTTTTTCTAATGAATTCATTTTTGATTGAGTTTCCATTGCTTTCTTAAATATTTCATTACCTTCATTAAATTGCTTCTCTAAATCAATTGAATTTTGTTCCTTTGGTAAACCTTGAACAATAGTATTTAATTGTAAATATAATTCAGCAAAATTATTTAGTTCAGGGTTTGTATTTCCATATTTATCAATGAATGTTTGTATTGTTTGTAATTTAGGATTTAATATATCAAGATATTTTGTTAAAGTGTTTTGATCTATTGATGCGTCACCACCACTTTGACTCTTATTGTTTATTTTATATGATGGGTCAAGTGTAAGAATTCCATCATATGGTTTCAGAACATTTACAATATTTGTATCCCATAAATATTTACCACCACTTTCTTCTAAAGTATAAGGAACTGGTACAGGATAAGAAAATATATCTAGATTTGGTTCACTTTTATTATCACAGAATACATACATATTATTTATTTTACAAACATTCTCAGATCTATATTGATTTTTCTGTAATGAGAATATTGGTTTATTGTAGACTACAGGGTTCGGTAAAACTGTTATCTTTAAAGGATTTGATAAAAATACATCATCAAAATTATAATACGTTGGTTTTTTTGTTTTAATATCAATATTTGGAACTTTTATCAAAAGATTTTCACTATCTAGAATAGGTGTAGTATCATTATTTACAAATATATAGATACCATTTAAAATAGCAGCATATCTAGATTCTGTATTGAAGCTAGAATGGATTGGTAAATGTATAAATCCATAATGTAGTAAAGGAGAAGTAGTGCTAAATACAAATACATAATATTGTTTTGGATATACCACTACTCGTTTCTCAGTATCATCTTTTGAAATATTAAAAATAATAGGGATAGAATCTGAACTATTATGAACTAATATAATATCACCTTCGTTTTGTAAAGCAAATGGTAAAATAAATGGTTTATATATTTTTGATAGATTAAATTCTACATATGAATTTAAATATGTTTTATTGATAAGAGTTGGTCTTATCGTTGATATATCATTTATATTAAATAATTTTTTACCAGTAATAATTGTTGTATCTAACATTGTATTGATAGAAGTATCGAATGTTTTTAGAACTTTATATTTAATTTTATCAACACCATTATAAGAATCTTTAGTAAAAACATCTTTGTTTTTGGTAAATCCTAAATAATCTGGGAAAAAAGGAATACAGTGTTTATCATCATCATATATTATATTTCCATCTTTATTAACTTCAATATATTGAATTCCTAAAACAATTTGGTCTTCTTCTATACATACTGCGACATATAATTCTTGTTCTTCTACTTGACGGATTGTATCGTTTGTAAGAATATTTCCAGAACCATCTTTCATATATTCTATAGCTTGAGGAGCACCATCATAATCAATATAATATTCTTTAAAATTATTACTAGGAGAATCCATCTTTTTTAGCTCAGGTATAGAATCATTCCAACAACAATCTTTTGACGAAATAAATGTATAAGAACCATATTTATCTTCTTTTAAATTACCATTCTCATCGCATAAAACATATTTCGCATTAAATACTTTTTGGTCACTATCATTTAATTGTTTTATATGAGCAACTGGTTTCTTTTTAAATATAATAGGCTCTACACTTGTATTATTATCTTTGAACCATACAATAAAATCGGAAGAACTATTTACTAATTCTTTTTGAACATCCACCTTTTCTATAACATTTTTACTTGCATCATAATAAACACATTGGTCTGATTCTAAAACAGTTCCATAAGGACAACCTGGAATATAAACGGAATCTGGTTTCGGAGAAAAATTAGGAGGAGGAATTCTTTTTATATTAGCGATTGAATCTTGTAGTCTTACTCTTTCATTTTCTATTTGTATAGATTCTGCTTTTCTTTGTTTCTCAGTAGTATCATAATCTTCTTTAATAGATTCTATTAATTTTTCTATTTTATCATTTGTTTTATTTAATTCTGTTTCCAAATAGCTCTGTGTTTTTTGAGAATTATTTATTATATGAATATATACATCCAATAAATGAATATAGATTTCATTATTTTTAAAAGAATGAAACATTTTTTCAAGAAACATTTTTTGTTCTTTTAATTTTTCAATCAATATATCTCTTTCATGGAGAACCATAAAAAACCTCTGAGTATACTGATTACCATACGAAGATGAAGCATTTGATATTTTTTTTGTTAATTCATCAACTTTTGTATCAATAGAAGATACCAATGAAGTTATAGAATCAACAATATTTTTAATATTTACAAGATATGTCTCTGTCTTTTGTGATTTTTGTGATACATATATATCATCACCTTCTTTTAAAATAGAATCATATAAATCATTTTTATCTTCTAAATATTTATTATACTCTGTGTATATTATTTCTTTTTCATATTCATCATTTATAGGAGGAATAGAAGGACTAGGGCTTATTTGACCCGCTTTTTGTAAATATGTTTTTTTAGAAGGTTTTTTATTATTGCGTAATGTTTTTTTCTTTTCCTTCTTCATTTACTAAATGATTGTAACATATTTTAACCGGAATTATACTTTCTTTCGATTTATGTTCTTTTTATTTTATGTTTTCTTGTTTTATAAAATCCTCTATTTGAAGAACCACCTACAATACCAGTATCAACTGTTTTTAGTTCATCTGTTATTTTTATAGATTTCTTTGATACATCACCATGTTTATATAACATTACATACAATGTATGAGTATTTCCTGTATTACTAATTTTCCATATATTTTCATATTTATAATTTAATTTTACATTATTATTTGAATTATCTTTAAAATTAATAGTCTCAATATTATTTACAGGATCAAAATTATAATATATGCCATTCGTATGTTTTATAAATAATTTAGTAGTATCTACTTTGGTTCCAACAGCTGTGCCTAACACCTCTTTAAAATATACTTCTCCTATAAAGTCAGTAGTAGCAATACCTTTATTTGTATTATTATTTGTTAAATATATCCTATCATTTCTAATTTTTGTAGTTCTATCAGTATTCTCACGTGCTTCTTCAGCATTTTTGAAAGGTTGATCTTTCTTAATTGCATATGCAAGAGAAGTTCGATCAGTATCAGGACCATTTTGGGTTTGAATTATTTCACCACGATTCGTAGGATTACCGGCATCATCGTATATACGTCTACTATTTTTTCCATATTGTGGACAATTTTGAATTCCACTGTTACCAATTGCTAAATTACAATGTATAATTGCCTGTGACATAATAGGATTATCTATCGCTTTTATAAATAGATTTAAACCATAATAACGACTTGGCATAACAAAAGGTGTTAAAGGTGTAGGATAAATAAGTGAACCTATATGATTATTCCAAGCACCATTAATATTTAGTGTAAATGTAGCAGATGTTGGAACGACTGTAGGACTACCATTTATTTTTATATTTATTTTATTATTTTCATCAATATTTGTAGCAGAATATGGTTTATTAGGATCTTTAACTTGTAAAACAGAAAAATTATTAGCTCTATCTTTAACAATATAAGTAGGATTACCAGCAATATCAATAATAAAAAAGAATTTCTTATTACCAGCAGTAAAATAAGAATTATCAATCGTTGTTGGAGGTGGGGGGCTTAATAAACTATTTACAGTTGTAGGTGTTGTAGCATCGTAATATACTAAATTATCGTAAAATATAGGTATACCTGTGGTTCTAAATAGAGGATTGAAATTGTTTTCTGTAAATTTTTTATCTAGATTATTGATTCCTAAAACAGAAAAAGTTGCTAATAAATTTGTTCTGAAAACTCTAAAGTCTTTAAAGATAAATAAACGATTATTGCCATTATATGTATATAAAGAAGCATCAGTATCTGTTAAACTTGTTATAGATGTTCCACCAGTTACAGGTATAGTTACAATTGCTTGTGTGGTATCTTCAACATAAGGCATATATGTCTCAGGAGCTATTGGTGTCTTCCTATTTCTAAATTTTAAAAATGAATTATTATTATTAATAACATTATTTGAAACATCTGCAATGTAATATGGAACTTTATTGTCATTTATAATAAATAAATAACCTTTATCATTTGTATCTTGATATGTTAAAGTTGCTTGATTGGTAAGATAATAATCTTTCGTTGAAAATGATATATTATCTAAATATATTGGGTAAGAACTCGCAGCAAAAGATAAAAGAACAATTGATTTGCTTCTCATATCTACAGATAGATTTGTTCTATAAAATCTTTTAGGTCTATGAGGTGTTACTATAGGAGAAGGATTTGATGGTAGACTTATTCCTTTACTGTTTGTAGCAATAAGAGTAAATGTATATGGTTTATCATATGTTAAACCAGATACTTTTATTGGTGAAGTAGTTGATGTTCCTGTTTTAACAGGAAGAGTTACATCAGTTGAACTTGATGTAGCAGTATATACAGTTATAGGAGAACCACCGTCATTTGGTGGAGTAAAATTAATAGTTACTGTGCCGCCATCTTCTGTTGTTGTTCCTATTATTGGAGCTGAAGGAACTGTCATAGGTGTTACTGCTGTAGAAACATTTGATGGCAAACTTGTTCCTTCACTATTATGTGCTGTAACAGTAAATGTATATGATGTTCCATTTGTTAAACCTGTTACTGTTATTGGTGAAGCAGTTGATGTTCCTGTTTTATTACCTTGACTAGATGTAGCAGTATATAGATCTATAGCAGATCCACCATTTGCTCCATCAGTAAATGATATACTTACTGTGCCATTTCCTGTCGTTGGTAATCCAGTAATTGTTGGTGCTAAAGGAACAGTTGCAGGTGTTACAGGTTGAGAAGGCGGAGAAGTAGCATCACCACCTCTATTATTTGCGGTAACAGTAAATGTATATGATGTTCCATTTGTTAAACCTGTTACTGTTATTGATGAACCATTTGTTGATGTTCCTGTTTTATTACCTTGACTAGATGTAGCACTATAAGAAGTAGATGGATCATCCGATGCTGAATGAGTGAATGATATAGTTGCTTGACTATTGCCTTTTGTTACACCTGTAATTGTTGGTGCTCCAGGTGGAGGCATTGGAGGCACATAACCTCGTATAGGGTAATTTGTTGGAAGTGGAACAGTATTTTGTCCCAAACTAGGATATTCACTTGGTATTGTATTCGAAGCAAGGGTTTTACTTAAATATTCTTCTGTTAACGGACCATTATAATTTGGAGGCAATGCCATTACTCTAATTATAATTAATTATTATCTATTTACGACTTTTACGATTTTTTCTTTTACCACCACCTGTCTTCAAACAGGCTTGATTCATTGTTCTTGCTTCATATGGTATTTGTAAGAGAGAAGGAGAACCTGCGCTGCTTACCCATTCACTTGGTCTATTATCATATCCAGCCGTAGGTGCGGTATATAAAAGAGAACCTTCACCTAATCCAGCACCACCGTTTTGTAAAGGTGTAGGATTTGCTTGAGCACCAGGTGGAGATGTATTTACTAAACCACCTTCACAGCCAATACGAGATACTTCTGCCATACCAGCAGATGGACCCGCAGACCCAATTCCATTTACAGGACCTGATGCTAAATCAAACGTGTAACGACCACCTTGCATTAGTTTATTTTCTTCTAACATAGCTGCCAACTCTTCTGAACCACCACCAGCAAAACCGGGGAGACCACCTGTTCCTTGAACAGGACCTGCTAAACCAGGGCGTGTAGCCTCTAAGCAATCGGGGGTTAATGGTGTTCCACCAATGACTTGCGAAGAATAAGGAGCCTCTGGTGCTACAGCCGCACCGAAACTATACCCTCCACCTCTGTGACGTCTACTTCTTCTTGATTTATTAATCTTTCTTGATTTATTAGACTTTCTTCTTGTAGATCTTCTTTTCATCCTACTAATATAAAAGATTTTGAAGAATACTATATATGGAATATATAACCGAATTATTTGATTTATTTGGTGAATCTATATTTTGTTCAATATGTCAAGATGAATGTAAAGAAGGAGAACGCATTCGTTCATTTTACGAGTGTGAGCATTCTTTTCATTCCAAATGTATAGAACAATGGTTTTCTGAAAAACATACGTGTCCAACTTGTCGTAAAGAATTTAAAATCCCTAAAGAAACAACATTGACATATGAAAATGTAAATGATTTAGAACGTTTATATTTAACATGGGCATGTATCCATGGAATTTTAAAGAAGTTAAATAATGCAACAAAGTTTAATGAAAAAAAAAATGAATTACGTAATAATTTGACACAATTTCGTTATGAAAGTTATAAATTACTCCCAATTGATTTAGATTCAAGATATTCATTATGTTCTATGAAACAATATATAGCAACTAAAATTGCTCGTATTGCTTCTATTGATAAAAATACTATATATAGACAACCTAATATATACATATGGATGGATAGAATTGAATCATCTCCTATACTAAATCAATATGTTAGATTTTAATGATTTTAATGATTTTTAATACCAGTAATCTCATAACGTTTGAAATCTTCATTATAAGATGTTGTTACCCAAATAGTATCTTTCATTTCTTTTAACTTTTTACTTAATTCTAACTGTTGAATAGCAGCATTACCTAGAGATTTATTATTATTATCAAATAATTCATAAACATCGGGTAAAAGAGGAACTTTTACTGCTCTTGCAAAAGTATCACTGAGTAGAGGATCATTCTTAACAAGAGTATCATTCTTTACTACAGGTTGGGGGTTAACTACTCTCCCATAGTAACCATCCGAAGTAGATAAAGCACCTTTTGTTTCATTGACCAGCATATAAAATCGTCTTCTTCCAGCCATTTCAGGAACAAAATCAACTCTATGACTTTCTTTGTTTTCAATAAGACTTTTAAAAGATGCCAAAGGTTTTGGTTGAGAAACTTCTGTAACTATTCCTCCTAACAAACGAGAATCTGGAATCCAATGTTTTTCAACAAATTCTTTCATAACAAATCTTCTTTTAGAAAAAGTATTTGATTGAAAAATATTTTGATTTCTCCAAACATAAATATCTTCTAAAATCATCAAATGACTATTTATATCTAAGGCTGCTACAAAAACAGAACCTTCATTCACTACATTACTCGTTCTCATACGCATAATATAGACGATTGGTTGTCCTTTTGTTTGCTCACGTTCTCTTTTACTTAAATGGAATCTTACAAATGTAGGATATTGTTTCGGTAAAAAAACTAAAAAGCCAGGTTCTGCTTTACCAATATAATTCGTTAAATAAAACGAACCATGTTTTAATGGTTTTTCTGCTTTATCAGGAGTTAGTCGTTGTGCAATGACTAAATCTTGACAATGATTATTTAAATATTCTATTGTTATTTGCTGAATAGCAGGACTTGCTTTTTTAAGATTTACTGCGTGTGTATTACGATAAGAACTTTGTAGAAGACCTTGTGTAACTTGTTCTTGTTCTTTATCATTTATGCTTGACATTTGTATATATAATTAAAGTGATTTATGTTTATATGGTTTTTATATTTATACAGCAGCATAATCACTTGTATCATTTGGTCCATAAGAATCATTAAAGTTACCACCATTTTGAACCATTTCTTGAGAATACTGTTGAATTGGTAGCTCACTTTCTTGTATAATTTGACTAGCAACACCGTTTCTTACAAAAATATTATGTCCATCATTCATTATACCGGGACCAAAAGAGCGTTCCGGTCTTCTTAAATTATCTTTCATATTTTGAGATCCATACGTTTCATCATACGGGTCGCTGGGAATAACATTTAATACGTCTAATTTTCTTTGTTCGATTTCTGGAATACGAGCATTTGGTGGATTAGGCCCTGAAGGACTCACTTGACGAGGAGGTAAAACAGGTGGAGGTTGTTTCATAATTGCTGCAGGGCCAGGAACCCCGTCGTTAAACGTTTCTTTTTTATTCTTTGTAATACTAATATATATATATGATGCTGAAAAAAGAATTATAATGAAAACAATTGTATACATATTATCAATCATGTGTTTATCCATCTGAAGTATAAAGGGAAATTGCTTTGTTATATTAGAATGAACGTTACCCCTTCTGCTTCTGCTTCAGTTGTTGCTCCTGCCGAACAGTTAGTTGTGAAAGAGGAATCATCCGTGATGAAAGATTCTGTAACAAAAGAGGTTTCTGTATCTCCAGTATCTTCTTGGCTTGATCGTCTTTCTTGCTGTTCTTGTGTAACTGTTTCAACAACGACTGATCAAATAGACCCTGTTCCACCAAAGGAGGATATTGTTCCTGAGACTGTTGTTTCTTCTGATTGTGAACCTGCTGATGAGAAGATGACATTTTACAATCTGAAGAAACCTTTTGCTCGTCTAGTAATGAAGAAACCAGCGGCTCTTCCAAATCCTGCGTAAATTCAATTGAATAATTATTAATATAAAATCTGTTATTTTCTTCAATACACTCATATTTATCAATAGAAAATGTATGCAAAGGAATATTTGTTTCAACAAATTCACATTTTTCATAAAGTGATGATTCTTTCATTTCTTTATGAAGAATTTTATATAATTTAAAATCATTATTTATTAAAAAACCTTTCATATATCCAAAATCATAGATATAAAGAATATTGGATGATTTAATAATTTTTTGAGTGGGTTTATAGATAATGTTAATTATTCTTACCATTTAATTAATATATGTTCTATAACTTTATACCAATAATGCTTAATACCAATAATGCTTAATACCAATAATGTAAAAAATTGATAAACTATTTAAGCATATTTTACATTAATAATATAATGAATATAATGAGTTCATTTCCAATACTAGTGTTAACACAAAAGGCGGAGGTTAAACAAGGGAAACTTTCTTGTGAAACTGTTAGCCTAGATGTAATTAAAAAGTATTTTAAAAAGAAAACAGAAGTTGATATGATTGGAACATATCTTTATAAAGGTTTAACACTTTTCCTATTTGGATATACAAAAGGTAAAGCGGGAAATGAAAATAAACATGAACTTCCTCCACCACACGATGGAACACTTGTATTTGGAGATATTCTAATTATTGCTTCAAAAGATCCTAATTCATACACAACACCTGTATCTTTTAAAGTGGAAGAATATGAACAATTTTATTCCAAAGCATTTGGAGGATTTGATGAGTTAGAGGATGAAGAGGATGAAGATGATGATTATGAAGAAGAAGAAGAAGAAGAGGTAGCAGATGAAGATGAAAAAAATGTTTTAGAAGAGGAAAATGAAACTGATCATCAGTCGTATGTTTCAGATGTGGAAGAAGTAGTAGAAGTAAAAAAAGAAAAAGTTTCTAAAAAAAAAGTAATTAATGTTACAACAATTCTTTCTATTCATCCTGATAAACAATTAAAAGAATTTGATGAAAAAGGAGAAATACGTATGAAAATAATTGAATCAATTAAATCTATATTGAAAGATTTAGATGTTAATGAAGTTATTGAGTTAGAACAAGAAATTTATAAGAAAACATTGTTGGATTCAGAATCAAAACATATTATTAAAGATTGGAGTGTAAAATTATTTAATACTTTATATTTATCTACAGTTCGTAAGATTGTAGGAAACCTCAATCCAACATCTTATGTTGCGAATAAAGAGTTATTAAAACGTTATAAAAATAAAGAAGTAACTCTTGAAGAAATTTGTTCAATGGATTATTATTCTTTATATCAAAGTAAATGGAAAGAGGCAATTGAACGTCAAAAGATGATTGAGAAGATACAATTAGAAGGAAATAAATCTATGGCAACAGAACAATTCTTATGCACAAAGTGTTTCAAAAGAGAATGCACATATTATGAAATGCAAACTCGTTCCGCAGATGAGCCAATGACTGTTTTCATTACTTGTTTGAATTGCGGTAAAAATTGGAGACAATAAAGGTGAATGTAGTTAGAAAAATGGAATCATCTACTACGGCGTCTCAAGGACCAACAGTTTTATTTGGTAAAACAGGTTCTAATCCTTTACCAATGATTGAAAAACTCTGGGATTTTTATTCTTTAAAAGGTAACAAAACTGTATTTCTAAATGTAGGCACATCATCCTCTCCTTTAGCAGAACTTGAAATTGCTGAATCTCTTGGTTGCCCTATTCATATTGTTGAACCTCTTCAAGAAAATCGTGAATTGTGGAATAAAGTTTTAGAAATTTTAAAGACTAGAAAAAATACGGAAGAAACACAATGTGATTTTACAACAAATGTATCTAGTAAATGGGTTCTTGCTAAAAATCTTCATTTATATTCTTCTTTACCTTTTTTTTATGATGGGTTAGTTCAAATTAACAATGTAATGGTTGAAACTCTTTCTTTTCAACAATTTGTAAGTAATATATGTAATAAAATGAATATTTCAGAAGAAAATCATCGCATTGATCTTGTAAATCTTCAGATTAATTCTGTATATGAAAGATATTTCTTATATGCAATGATTGATTCTGGTTTTCGCCCTGGATTAGTATTAGTATCATATAATTTAAAACCTGATTCTGATTTACCAACTACACAAGTTGCCGCTCATTTACAAAATATTGGTTATACCTTACTCGCAAAAGAAGATAATAAATTCTTGTATTTATATAATAATGATAATATTTATGAAATTGCTTCATTTGAAAATACAAATGTAAAGAATCCTTTAGTAAATGAGATTCTAAAAGCATCTGGATTTTATGATAAAAAATCTATAGCAACAAATGAAACAAATGAAACAAATGAAAGTAATAATGTATCCGCAAATAATGAATCTACTGAGTAGAGATGTATCAAAAAATTTTGATACCACCATATGATATAAAGATAAATCCCGGTGATAATTTTTATCTTTATGTCAATAACAATTGGTTAAATAAAGTTACTGTTCCAAATTACCTATCATCTTTTAGTGTAAATGAAGAAATTGAAAATAATATAGATATTGATTTATTTACAATTTTAGATGATTGTGAAAAAAGTGAAAATGATTTTAAAACACTTATTGCGAATCTTGTAGCATCATCAAAGTCTCCAAAAAGTTTATCATTCAATTTTTTATTAAGTAGAATACAAAATTTAAATAATATTAAAACCATTGATAATATTGGAGAAGTATTAGGATATTTATGTAAACATAAAATTAATACATTATTAGATACTTATCTTATTTTAGAAAGAACAAAAGAAAATGAATCTATATATACATTGGTTTTTAATCAAGGCATTCTGGGATTACCAGATAAATCCTATTATTTAAATAATTTAAATGTTTATCAAGAATTATCTAATCATCTTAGTAAATTATTAAAAATAGATGATATATCAAAGAGTGTAATTGTAGAATCTTTTTTTTCTAAATATTTGAAGGATAATGTGATAGGTGAATTATATAAAGGAAAAGAATTATTAAAAGAATTTCCTATCTTTCCCTGGAAATCATTTTTTACTAGTTATGGAATTCAAGATTTTGAAAAATATACATTTCGTATTGAAGCAATAGAATGGATTCGTGTTTTAGAAAAATCTTTTAAATTATTTCCTATTGAAGATTTTAAACAATTATTTATTTTTAATATAATTCTTCACGCTTTACCTTATTTATCAGAACCATTTAGTAGTTTAAATTATGAGTTTTTTGAAAAATCTTTTAGTGGTCAGAAGAAAAAAATATCACAAAAGCATTTGATTCTAGAAATATGTAAAGAGTATATTACTACTCCATTATCCATATTATATAAAGAAAAATTTCTTAAATTATCTTTAAAAACAAAAGCAACAAAATTTATTGAATCTATAAGAAAATCTTCTATTGAACAAATTGAAACAAATAGTTGGTTACAAACAAAAACAAAAAAAGAAGCAATTGAAAAAATTAAAAATATGATTTTGAGTATTGGGTGGCCTGAAAAATATCCTAACTATAATTTATCTATTCTAAATAAAAATAATTTATTGGAAAATATTTATACATTATCCTCTGCTTCTGTAAAAGAAGATATAGAACTATTGAATAAAGAATCAAAACCCGGTGTTACTTGGAAAGAACCATCATTTATAGTAAATGCTTACTATTATAATGAAATTAATGAATTTATTATTCCTGCTGGAACTTTATTTTATCCTTTTTTTGGGGATAATTGTTCTATAGGATGGAATTATGGCGGATTAGGTGCAGTAATAGGTCACGAAATGATTCACGCTTTTGATAATGATGGAAAAGAATATGATGAATTTGGTCTCCATAGAAAATGGTGGTTAGCAAAAGATCATTCTCAATATAAAATATATTCTAAAAAATTAATTCATTTATTCAATTCATCAAAAATATATGATAAAAATGTGAATGGAGAAAAAACATTAAATGAAAATATAGCAGATTTAGGAGGTTTATCTATTGCTTTAGAAGCTCTAAAAAAAGAGATAAAATTATATGATAAAAAGAAAGAAAAATATGAATTACAACAATTTTTTATTTCTTATGCGGTTTCTTGGAGAACAAAAGATGAAAAATACCGAGTTTTAAAAAATCTAATCACAGATGTTCATTCTCCTCCAGAATTCAGAGTAAATAATATTGTAAATCAATTTGATGAGTGGTATAAGGTATTCGATATAAAAAAAGATAATACAATGTTTATTGAACTTGATAAAAGAATAAGAGTATTTTAAATAGAGTATTTTAAAGAATCATCAGATCATTCAATCTAAATTTCTCATAGGAACCATCGGGCATATGACGTTTAATAATGATAGGTAGGCGACGTTGTTCTAACTCTAAAATAGCAATTTCTTTCACATCAGTAATATACTCTGGCACAGTAATAAAAGGTCTTGCTCCTTGTGCTAACTGATTTGTTCTCATTCCTAAAATCTTTGTTTTCTCAAAGATAGAAAGAAAAGGAAGAGAACGATGTTTTTTATCGTTTTCGGGAGGAATCGATGCTAAAGGAATATCTCCTTGATCTACCTCTTCATACTCTAAAATACATTCTGGATGAAATTTTAATAAAGTTTCAATAGGGTTTGAAAAGATTGTATTTTTTTCTTCCTCCACATTTACATCAATGTCTTCAATATCGGGTTCTTCGATTTCAACTTCAATATCGTCAATATCATCATTTCCCGCAACATACTCAGATTCCATTTGTCCTACTAAACATACTAAAAAAGATTCCTTTAATTTTATGTATTTTTTACAAAAAATACAAAAAATTGGTATAAAGTAATTTTAAATTATTAAATAAGAAATGGCATCCACTACTGAATTGAAGATTTATGAAACTTTTGATGAAATGGGTTTAAACGATTCACTTTTAAGAGGTATTTATTCGTATGGTTATGAACGTCCTTCTAAAATTCAGCAATTAGCAATTGTGCCAATTAAAGAAGGTAATGATATTCTTGCGCAAGCACAGTCGGGAACTGGTAAATCTTGTTCATTTATTGTTGGTTCTATGAGTGTTGTGGATGTAAGTATACAAAAACTTCAGGTAATGGTTCTTGTTCCAACCCAAGAGTTGGCGAAACAGATTTATGAAGTTGCGAAGGCTCTTGGAAATTATTTACCAGTATCTTGTTATTCTGCGACAGGCGGCACACCCATTCGTGAAGATATGAAGGCAATTGATAATGGTCTTCAATTCATCGTTGGGACACCAGGTCGTATCTTTGATTTAATTAATCGTAAAGTTCTAAAAACTGATAATATTCGTTGCTTAATTATGGATGAAGCAGATCAGATGTTAGAAGATCGCTTTTATAAACAAGTGATGTGTATTCTTGAAATGGGATTCCCTAAGACAACAAAAGTTGCTTTATTCTCTGCGACAATGCCAAATGAAGTGATTGAAGTAGCAGATAAACTTCTTCATAACCCTGTGCGTATCCTTGTTCCTCCTGAAGACGTAACACTTGATGGTATTAAACAATATTGTGTTATTCTTGAAAAGGAAGAATGGAAATATGATGTGCTTTGTGATATTTATAAGCAGTTGAATATTAATCAGGCTATTATTTATTGTAATAAAAGACAGAGGGCTGAATGGTTAGCAGAGAAGTTATCTGCTGATGGTTATCCTTTATCTTGTATTCATGGCGAAATGGAAAATGATGAACGTCGTCGTAGAATGCAAGAATTCCGATCAGGCACCATTCGTGTTCTTATCTCAACTGATTTACTTGCTCGTGGAATTGATGTTCAACAAGTAAGTTTAGTGATTAACTTTGAACTCCCAATGAATCGTGAAAATTACATTCATCGCATTGGTAGGTCTGGTCGTTACGGTCGTAAGGGATTTGCTATTAATTTGATTGCTCCTAGTGATACAAAGATACGCACAGAGATTGAAACACATTATTCTACAAAAATGATTGATTTACCAGACGATTTAAGCGGTATTGTTTTAGTTTGAACGAATATCGTGCCTACAATTAGGACAACGAGGACTTGTAGTAAATGCAGTCATAATACAAGTATTGTGAAACATATGACGGCAATGATTTAAACGACGAATTGTTTGTGTTGGTGACATTTGCTCTTGGCATATAGCACAGGCATTATGACCACTTGTTAATTCAACAATGGAGGAACCATTTTCTATTTGGTTCTCTGTTGGCCTTACAACCACTGGTTGAAGATCATTTAGTATATGATCCTCATCTTGTGAAATCGGTGATAAATTTGGATCCAACATTGATTGTAATAAATTAACAAAATTACTTACAGGAGGACTAGTGTAAATAATTTGATTCGGAGTAGAATTCATTCTGTTCAAACGATTTACTTGTTGTTGTTGCAGAATTTCTTGATTTTGTTGATATTGATAATTATTTTGCGCATTTGTAAATAAATTAAAACGTTGATTTACTACTCCACGAATATATTGAACTAACGCATCATTCTGAAAACGTGTTCCATAGAGAATTTCTGGGAAATAGTTATGTAAATCATTTAAGAATTGAATATTATTATAATAATTTGTATTGTTATTGTTATTGTTATTGTTATTGTTATTGTTCATATTAATTATAATATGTAATTATTCTTTATACTTTTTTTTTACAAAAAAATATAAAATTGATAACTACTTTAAACTAAATCACTATTATACTTATAATGACTGGTAATGGAGGTATATTAAATATTGGCTTTACGTGTTATGCAAATGCTGTTATTCAAGCATTTCGTCATTGTGATACATTTGAGAACTTATTCCAAGAAGATAACTATAATACAAAATTAAATGAAACATCTAAATATTGTATTCTCACAAAGCAGATGGCAAATCTATTTCAAAATCTTTATAAAATGAATTCCTCATCCTCTATTAAACCTATGGGATTTTGGTTTGCTTTTCAACAAGTAACAGAAGCTTCTGGTTTTGAACATTTAAATGAAAGAAGACCACATGATGCGCATGAATTCTTAATGTTTCTTTTGGATTCTATTCATGAATCATTTGCTAAAAAAATTACAATGAATATTACTAAAATAGATATAAAAACAAATAGACAAATGCTCCATAATAAATCTTTAGAAGCGTGGAAAAATAATTTTGAAAAGAGTTATTCTCCATTTGTTCCTTTATTCTTTGGTTTATTTCATGTTGAAATTGTTTGTTCAAATTGTAAAACAGTTACAAATAAATTTGAATCATTTAATACTCTTAAAGCAGCAATGTCAAATAATACTAATGTAACATTAATTGAATCGATCTTAAACGATTTGAATGATGAAATTATTGATGAATATGCGTGTGATAAATGTTCTCCTAAAAGACATAAGGCAACAAGGAAAACTAAACTGTGGAAATTACCCCCTACACTTATTGTTGTTCTGAAACGTTTTACATTTGATGGTAGAAAAATTTATACTCCACTTTTATCTTTTGAATCTCCTCTTGATATTTCAGATTTATATTCTTCTTTATCGCCTGATAAATTTAAACAAAATAAATATGCTCTTCGTTCTACTGTTGATCATCATGGAGGACCAATGGGCGGACATTACACGAGTCAAGCTAAAAATAGAAGTGATGATAAATGGTATCACTATGATGATCAGAGTGTTGGTGAAATAGATAAAGCAGAAATTGGTTCTAGCACTTATATATTGTTTTTGGAAAAAGTTTAAACAACAGACTCTCCTTTTCCATATTTACTAGGGTCATATGTATTAAAAACATTTAATACAGCATTATAAAATCGTGTTGGTGTATTATCATCATTAAAAAATGTAAGACCACTTGTACTAAATGTTCTATCATCATGTAAATTAAAAAATTTAACACCTTGATTCAAGCAAATTTTTATTAATTTTCCCATATCATCTGGAGAACTAAATCGAGAAGCATGAAATTCCATAACACCTATATCAAACCCTTTTGATTTTGCTATTCTCATATCGTCTTGTATTAGTTGAAGAAATTGCCCTATTTGACCACCAATTCCTAATTGCATCCCTATACCATGAATCTTTGCTCCTCTAGTTAATCTATCACTAATTGTTTTATAATAATTAAGATATTGTCTAAGATGATGATCCCCCATTTCCCAATCACCAGTATATAAGCATTTTTTTGATTTTAAAGATGCTGGTAAATTATCATATGCTGTTTGAAATATATGTGTTGCTAAATTCATATGAGCATTTTTTACATTATCAACCCTTGAACCATTCTGTGTTAAACCAAAGTATTTTAATAAAGGATATGGTTCATTTATATTTTTGATTTGATCATCATGACTAAATAATTCATTTACACAATAAAATTTTTGATATGTATTTGGTGCTGCTTGATATAAAGCATTTACTATTGTAGATATTTGAACCTTATAAATATTAGAAGCAACAATTCCAGATAATTGATTATTTCTACTCATATTTTTTAACCAGTCTTGATTATTTCCTCCTCTACCATTATCACTTATATAACCAGTCATTTGTAAATTATTGGAAGCCCCTATTCTAGCCATACGCTCGTAATAATCAACTTTTATTGTGCCTAAATTACTATGATTAAAATGAACATTTGGTGTTCCATCAAATGCTTTCGCTGGATTATCTGATAGATTATGTGTGCCTCTAGCATCCGTATATGTAAAACCACTAAATGGATCTATATTACGTTCCATATAAGAAGGATATGTTCCCCAATGATCCGCAACAGCATAATCATATACATATCGTAAAGTATTAAATCTTTGTGGTGTATATTCTACTTTTGTATCTGATCTTGACTCTGGCGACATAAAAGCACAATATACACCCATTTTCATAGGGATTCCTCTTTTTTCTTTTACGACAGACCATGATTCATAGCTCATACTTAATTATACTATAGATTAGGTATGAGTTTGTGTACACGCAATAAATGGGGTCCCGGAATACAATCGACTAATAAGAATGATAATAATGCTAACAAAGAAATGGAAGAGAAGTTAAAAAATTTACAACAAGAAAGAGATAAACAAGATACTATGTGGGTTACAAGCAATAATGCTACAACCAATAATGCTACAACCAATAATAATACAAAAATGGGCAAATAAACATATTTGTAAACCCTTTTTTTCTGATCATTAAATGAAAATTTACGTGCTCTGCTGCGATAGGATAATTATATCCAGAATTATTTCTATAAAATATTTTATCATCTTTCAAATAACATCCTAACAAAATTCCTTCATGATGGGTTATTGGTTTTTCATTTGATCCCGGTAAAACTTGTTGAGAATAAAATTCATGAAGTTCATCTGTTACATTTGCAGAATACTGACATCCTTGAATAACATTTCCTCTATAAAAAGCAATTCCTCCAAATGCACTTATAACAGGAATGAAAGGATGATCTGGATGAATTTCTTTTAGAATCTTATCCATATGTTCTTTTGACCAAAAATGTTCTCCTAGAATCTCTGGTCCAAAAGGATATTCTTGTGTTCTTAATTCATATCCATCATAATATTTTCCATTAGGACCGATACCATTTGCAAAAAGAGCATCTACGTGTAAAGGCATTTGTCGAAGAATAACTTCAAATACATCTATACTTGGAGCAATCTTCATATCTAAATCCATCAGAATGAAAAAATCTTGTCTTTCAAGATTCTTTGATTCAATCATTTTCAATAATTTATTTCTCGCATAAGCAATCATTTCAATTCTACATGGTTTGTTATTCCACGTTCTTCCAAAACCTTGTTTTAAGAAAAAAGAATCTTCAAAATCTTCTGAAATCGTTTCAATCCAATCAAAATTATTTTGAATTTTCTTTAAAAAAACTTTGGTTGAATCAGTTGAATTATTTTCATACAAACAAACTTCTAAAACAGGAATTTGTTCTTTTAAATCATTCAAAAATTTTTCCAAAAGAGGAATATTGGATTCAATATTTTTTACAATTCCTCCAAGAACAATTTTCATTAACTTAAATAGAGATTTCTTCTTTAAATAAATGAATGATGTGAATGAAGCCAAACAATGTCCTCATTGTTCTCGTTGGTGTCTAAAAGATGCTGCTTGTGATTATATTTTTGCTTGTGGTTTAGATACAACAAGAGGATTTGTTATGGGTTCTGGATGTGGTAGATCATGGTGTTGGACTTGTGGAAAGAAATATTGTTCTCAATACATTGATATCGCAACAGGACAAAAGTTATCTAATGCTAAAGATAACCATAATCCTTTTTGTTGTAAGGAGGAGAAGGGGTTTCGTGAGGAAACGTATTGTGAAGGAGGACATAATCCTCATTGTGGTAAGCGATGGAACAAGTGAAATTACTAAATAATATTATTTAATTTATGAATAATATCATTTAAATCATTATGTATATTTATATTCTTTTTATCTTCTGATAATGATATTAAATAATTATATAAAAAATAAACTATAAAAATACTATTTTGAATATGAACATTATCATCACTATACTCTTTATTTAAATAACCATTTTTATCACAATATTTATCATATACATCAAAAAAAGTATATCCATATGTAGCACAATATTCTTTACATTTAGAATTAAAATATTCAACATACATTTTACGTTCCTCATCTGTTCCCATAAATGGATGATTTGGATATTCAAATGTATTAAATTTCTGAACAGTTGGAACAACATTAAAAACACTAACATTTAAGTTTTGAAATTGTTTTACATTTTTTTCAATAGCTATAAAATATTTTTCTACCATTACATTGATAATATCTTTATATGTAGAAGTTTCACTAATATATTTTTGAATATTACAACGCAAATCAATCTCACCAAAACAAAAAATTACAATATCATCATTTTGAACATTTGCTTCTCTTATATTTAGAAGATCTAAACCATCACGTCCAAAAGAATAACATAATCGTGGACCAATACCATATAATAAAAGATAATCTTTTAAAGTATCGTATAATTCTTTCCATCCACTAACAGAATGACTATCTCCAAATGTATATATTTTCATTTATTTATATTATGAATACATTTTTAAATAAGAAGCATCTTCTTTATTCTTCTTCTTTAAAAATAAATCAATATGTTTCTTAAGAATTGTAAAAGGTAATGAAAAGTTTTCAATATAGAAAGGCATATCTTTCGAATTAAATATACGCAACATATTAATCTTTTGAACAACTTGTTCAATTGCTCTTTTAAATTCACGAACACCAGGTTCTTCTTTACAATAATTTACTAAAATGTATTCAATGATTTCTTTTGAGAAATTTATCTTTTCAAAAAGATTCACTTCTTTTAAAGCATTTGGTAATAAAAAATTCTGACCAATTTCTAACTTTTCTTTTATACCATAACCTTTCAATTCAATTACTATCATTCTATCCAAAAGAATTTTATCAATCTTTTCTAAATCATTTCCTGAAAAGACAAACATAATTTTAGATAAATCAATCGGTATACCAGATAAATATTTATCTTCAAAATCGCTATTTTGGACGGAATCTGTTAAATGAATTAATAAGTTTTGAACTTCTTCTCCTTTTGGTGTTTTTGAGATTTTATCTAATTCATCAAACATTAAAACCATTGACATACTTTTTGCAGCAACTAAAGAGTTCACAATTTTACCACAATGACTTCCTTCATATACCATTTGATGCCCTGTATATGTTGTGGCATCTGAATCTCCTCCTAAACTAATAAATTCAAAAGGCCATTCTAAGGCTTTTGCGATCCCGTTCTTAATCAACGAGGTTTTTCCTATACCGGGGCTTCCAGACAACATTAATGATAAACCTCTTCCATTAGGATTTGCTAACTTTGTAGCGATGAATTGTAAAATCTGTAACTTTGCTTCTTCTTGACCATAAATTGCTTCCTCTAAGCACTTTCTAGCTTTTATCATAAATGCTTTACAAATATCGGGACCATTTTCTACGGTAGCAGGTAATTCTTTGTAAATACCGAGAGGAACACTAATAGCCTTTTCAAGCCACGCACGATTTTTGAAATATTCACCAGCAGAAGGATCCATCATTTGAAGAGTATTATATTTCGAAAGTAGCATTGATTGAACTTGCGGAGAAATATTCATTTTAAGAATTTTAAACATAATAGATTCTTCAAAATGATTTGATTTACGTTGTAGAGCAGTTAACATTTTCATTTGTGTTTCTTTATTTAATTCTTTAAATTGATCTATTTGATTATCAATTGTAGAAGGCTCATTTGATTTAGATAATAAATCTACAAAGTTTTTTACTTCTATTGGCTCTTTATTTAAATCATAACGTTTTGGTATAAATTTCCTAGAAGCACCTCCACTAAAAGGAATTATAAATCGAGTGATTGAGTTAAACATATCTTTTCCTTCATTAATATCATCTTCTTCATCTTCTTCTTCATCATCTTCCTCTTGGCTATAATCTTCTTCCTCTTCTTCATCATTTTTCTTTAATTTCTTTTTATTTGATTTACGAGGTTTTTTTTTCATAGGTCTTGGTGATGACATTTCACTATCATCTGATTCATTACCACTTGAATCATTCTCATTCTCATCATAATCATAATCAATTAATCCTTTAATGTTACCATTTGAATCTACACTCTCATCATCATCATCATCATTTTTTGGAGGTAGAGTTTTTTTAATATTTTTTTCATTTTTCTTTCGGGGCTGTTTTGTCTTGACCATCCTATGCTGAACTTTGTTTTTTTGATTCTATTCTTTTCGCCAAAAATGAAATCAAAAATTATTATTATTTATAATAGTAATATATCATATTTATTTAAATCACCTTTTATTTAACGGCGTCTTGTAGATCTCTTTCTTGTAGATCTCTTTCTTGTTGATCGGTGGTGTCTACGTCTTGTAGAACCTGTAAGACCATTTACAGATCTACTCACGCCACGTGTAAGACCTCTAATAGATTTATTTACACCTCTACTAACATTACTACCAACACCTTCAACTGTTCTTATTGTATTACCAGCGACTTTACCCACGCCGGAACTAACATTTCTCGCAACTTTTCCTACACCAGAACTAACTCTACGAATACCTTTACCAGTAACATTAAATACGCGCCCAAGAGTGTGATTATATACATTTGATAAAAAACCAGAACGTCTGCGAGAACTTCTTGATTTACGCACCATCTTTATATTATAATGTTAGAAAATAATAATAAATTATGCTGGTGCTGGTGGTGGGACCCAAGCAACTCCGTAAATAGACAGCCAAAGTGCTTGTGCTCTTCTATATATATCTTCACCTTTATCAGCTATATTTAGTGCTGCTTGTAAATGATTGTTCATCATAGTAGTATTATTTAATGAAGTTGTAATAGTCTTGTAATCATTTGCATAATTTTTTAATACTAATGCATCTTGGTCAAAATTTTGTAATTTTGTTAAAACAATAGCTTTTGTAACACTAGGGGAATAGGGTGGAGGAGTAGCTTGGCCACCGTACATATTTCTCCTACGATTGTTCTTTCTTGTTTTTCCAGGTTTCATCTACTAATAGTTTTTATTTATTTATTTATTATAAGTTAGGAGGAGGAACGTATGTGTATGGTGATGGTGCGTGAAGTGGGAATCCTGGAGGTGGTGCCGTAAGAGAAGGCATAGAATTAGTGAATGCTTGATATAATCTATCCAGAGAAGTTTGAATTGTTTCTGCTGCAATTTGATAGGAATTCGCAGAATCTAATTGTAAATTACGTGTTCCTGTAATTTGCGTATTTTGACTTACTGATGTATCTCTTATAGCTGCTGATGCGAGTTTCATAGAATACGCAGCTTGTAAATAATTGCTTAAAGAATCATATAATACTGGTTTTGAATAACCCCAAGGATCAAAAGCCGGGGGTGCCGCTGCCGCTGCCGCAACCGGGGCCGGGCCAGGGGCAGGGGATTGACCACCATACAATCTATATTTCCTTGTCTTAGACTTATTTTTGAGCATAGATTTTCGTTTCATTCTTCTATTTGGTATAGATAATATTTTATTTAGAGTTCATATGGTAATGCTCGATTATAAACCTTTAATAAAATCCTTAATATCCATAAGGAGAAATTTAGATTTTGGCGAAACACTTATATATTCTAATTTATTTGTATCAATCATTGTTTTTGCTTCAAGAATAATTGGTTCTAAAGTAGAGCGTATTTGAATAAAGAATTCTTCTGTTCTTTTTCTCAAAACTTTTGTAATTCGTAATAAGCAATTAATATATTCTTCAATTAAAGATGTTTGATCTTTTTCTTTTCCTTTCATATGAATTTGTTCAATAATGATTGTGAAAATTTGTAAAATTTTATCAGATGACAGAATACGTAACATAATTAATTCTGCTAAGAATTGACTATAACCTAAACGATATTTCTTTTCACTATTCTTTTTTACAAAACCATTATAATCTTTACCATTATCTTCATCACATTCTTTAAAGATTTCTAAATAATTTTCGTGTAATTTATTCATTTTAATCAAAATAACAGGATGTTTTTCAGATATTTCACTTAATAATTTTGCGTATAGAGGACAAAAGATTTCTTCTCTTGCTGCTTTTTCAAATACTAAATTCATAAATTCTTTAATAAATTCTTCATTTGAAGGATCACCTGAACCAAGAATTTGATAGAGAAAATCACGAATTTCATTATAGGTTGATTCACTAAATTTATTTAGTTTCGATAAAATAATTGTGTTTAATATTTTATCATTTACTTCAGCATCAGAATTACGAAATTTACTTGTATAGCGAGGAGATGATGTTGCTGATTTTATAGGTGTTCGGCTTTTCTGATTAGATTCTTGTGAAACAATATTATTTAAATTACGAAATGAATGACCAGATAAAGAATGTATTTTACCATATATATGAATTTCTGGCTTCGTATCTAAACTTCTCCAATTGCTTACACCTTGAAGTTCTAATAAACCAGTTAATCCATTAATTTTTTTACATATTTCCTCTGATGGTTTAGAAACTATTGATTCTTTTTGTAGCAGTTGGAATAAATCTTGATTCATTCCTAAATCTAACCTTATTTATTTTTTGCGGTTTAAATCCTTAATTGTTTTAACTTAATTTATTATATGGAATCAATTTTACAAGATTCTGGTTTAGAAAATATATCAACTATTCTTAATACAAAATTATATTATAGTAAAGATGTATTAAAAAGTTTGTTATTAAAATCTTGTAATTTTCCTAACATTAATGACTTACAGAGGAGACAAGATATAATTGATAAACTAAGGTCATCAAAAACAGATTTACAACCATATTTTGATAAATTAGTGAAAAAAGAAGAGGAATGTAAGCAGTATTTTGAGAATGATAAAACAGAGTTAGAAAAAGATACATTTGGTCAACTTATTTTTACAAATGAATATTTAAAATCATTGAATCATATTCCATTTGTATTAATACTTATGGCATACTTTAAAAAAATACTAATTCCTTTTATTTCCTTAGCCTTTCCTATTCTCGCATATTTTTTACCAATGCTTCTTATAAAATATGTATGGAAGTTACCAATTGGTTTAGAAATGTATAATAAAATTATGAAATCATTTATATCGTTTGAACCAAAAAAACTTTTACAAAATTGTTTTACAATCTTTTCAATTGGTCAATCCATTTATCAAATATTTCAAAATGCGTTTCATTTACACACAATTGATACAAATATTGTGACTTTAGGAAAAGGAGTTCAAGAATATAAATCTATTGTTACAGATGTAAAACATATTTTAAAACAAAATAATATAGATTTTTCTTTTACATCATCTTGTAAAGATTTACCTGATGACAATAGAAGAACATTTGTAGAAGTATCAGAAGAACCATATAGATTATGGTTTTTAGCAAAAGATATGGCATATTTAGAAATTTTATGGAAACTATCGCAAGAAAAAGATTTTTCAAAAGTTCATTTAGTATCCTCACAGACACCATATTTTAAAGCAGAAACATTATATGATATACATTTATCAAAAGAAACAAGAGTTCCTTCTTCCATAACTATTGAGAAAGATTCTACACATTACTTGTTAAGTGGACCAAATGGTGGTGGTAAATCATCCTTTTTAAGAGCAATTTTACAAACTCTTTTGTTTTCCCATACATTTGGCTACTCTATAGGAACAAATATATCATTATCTCCATTTGATTATATATTGTCTGGATTATCTATTCATGATTCACCAGGAAAGAAATCATTATTTGAGAAAGAAGTATGTTTTGCTCGTGATGTTCTCTATTACAATAATCCCAATTTCAAAGGATTTGTTCTTTTTGATGAAATCTTTCATTCTACGAATCCTCCCGATGGAATACGAACATCTGAATTGTTCTTAAATACTTTATGGAACTATAAACACATAGCAAGTATTGTTAGCACTCACGTTTTTGAAATTATTGAAGCATCACCCGATTCTGTGAAAAAAATCTGTGTAGATGCCGAAAAGATAGGAGATAAATTACATTACAAATATTCCATTACGAATGGCACATCAAGGCTAAGTAGTGTGGATGAAATATGGAAAAAAGTATGGGATGCGTGAAAAGATTATTATATTATTATATCCAATAGTTAATGAGTTTTATTAGCGAGTCTCTAACAATTGGCTTACTCCTTGCCATTGTATTTGGTGCTTTATTCTTTTACCTCTATACACGTGTTACTTATAATGAAAAGAGAGTAAGTCTTATGGAAAACATTTTATTAGATATTAAAATGAATCAAGAACAACAACCATTACATGTTCTACCTCCGATTCCCCATGATGTAAGTTTTCATCAAACTCTTTTACAACAACAAGAACAACAACAAGAAGAAGAAGAAACACCTTTTGAAGTTGTAGAAAATGGATCATCTGAAGAGGTTGTCGCAGATGAAGAAGAATATGCTGAACTCTTAAATCAGGTTCACGATGAAGTAAAAGAAGAAGTTCTTCCTGTAATTACGAATACAACTCCTACAAACAAGTATGATTCTATGACAAAAGATGAACTTGTTGAACTTGTTAAGAAGCGTGGTTTACGTGCTGGAAATAGACCCGGTCGTGAAAAGTTAATTAGTATTTTAGAAAAAGCAGATGAATCAACTGTTACTATAGAAGGTGGTTCATTCAATGATTTACAGGAAGCAGTATCTGAATAATATTATCTAATTATAGGGTAATGGATTCAAAGAATTTTCGTAAAGTATCAAATCCTAACAAATATTCATCGTATGAAAATGTAAAACCACATTTAGAAAATTTTACTTTACCAAATGATATAGCACCAGACAATCGTTATGCGAAATGGGCCGCTCAAATGTCTGATGGAAGATTAACAACAAGTTATGTAGCACATTGTGAAAGAAATATTCCTACTGGAGAACAATTTCCTACAAAACAATTTATGCAACATAATGCTGTAGATATTATTCAACTATCAAGACAAAAAGAAATGCCTTTTACAAGATCATTGGATAAAAGTGTTTTACCTCCTCCTCAACAAATTGTTGATTGTTCGAAAGCAGGTTGTAAAAGAATCAATACTCAAATGGAGCATGGTATTGGTTTAGAAAGAGCAAATAATAATACACCATTTTTATTTGGAACCTTTATGGAACAGGGATACGAAGAGAAACCTCAAAATCCTATGCTAACGCATTATTTTGAAGGAGGTCGCAATACTCCTAGTGAACAAAGGGTTTTTGATAATGATAAGAGATTTAAATGATTTAAATGAATACTCTTATATAATATAGGAAAAGATGCCAATAGTCATAGCCTTTGATATAGGGATACGAAATTTGGCTTGGTGTTGTTTTGACACTGTTACAAAAAAGATAAAGGGATGGCAGAATTATGATTTAGTAGCAGATACAGATGTGAATACTGTTATTGAATTAAATAAATGTAGCACTTGTTTAAAAATAAAAGCAACATTTACTACTGATAACAAAATGTATTGTTTAAAACACTCCCCAAAACCCATTTATAAAGATTTATCTGGAAACGTTTTGAAACGAGGTTTGAATCACAAAGAATTAAAAGAAGTTTTTAAATCAAAGAAACCGAAAAAAGATTTGTTAGAAGAGTTTCAAAAAAAATATATGCAACCAATTGAAAAGAAGAAAACGATTAAAAAAGCGTTTGATATGATTGGATTGCACGATTCTATCAGAACATTTGTAATCAAAAATAAAGATTTATTTCATACAGCACAAAACATTGGTTTAGAGAACCAACCAGTTCTTAAAAACCCAGTAATGAAAACAGTTCAAGTTCTTTTATATGCTACTCTGAGAGATATTCTTCAACCATCTCCTCCTAAACTTTCTCTCATTCACGCATCAAGAAAGACGGAATCCAATGAAACGAATGATACTATTGAAGGGGGTGATGCTGGTTATGCCAAGAGAAAAAAAGCTGGTGTTGAGATTGTTGAAAAGTTTTTGAAAGAGCATTCACAAGGTGAGTATACTACGTTTTTCAATGAATCTAAGAAACAAAATGATTTAGCGGATGCTTTGTGCATGTGTTTGGATATGGCTGTTAAACTCTCTTAAGTTTTCTTGTTTTTCTTCTTTTACCACCTCTTTGTGGTGCTGGTGCTCGTGCGGGTTTTGGTGCTGGTGCTGGTTTTGGTGCTGGTGCTGGTTTTGGTGCTGGTGAAGGAAGATTTATTTTACTTATTTTATCATGAAAAGCATCAGATATATATAAATTTCCTAGTTTATCAAACGCAAGAGAATCGATAGAACCAAATATCATTTTATTTTTATTAGTTCTTTCTGCAGAAGGTTGATAATTTAGTGGATATGGTATCCCAGCAAAAGTTGTCATATTCATGGTTGTCATATCAACCTTACATATGCGTGCGTCCCAATAGTCTGCGATGAAGAGATTTCCTGACGAGTCAAAAGCAACATCTGCAGGATAATTCAATTGTGCATTTATCGCTAAATTACCGTCATCTATAAATTTATCAGGAGGACTAGGGCTAGGGGGGCTATTAGGATTACCTGGAGTTCCACTCCCTACCACAGTAGTAACATTACTACTTGTATCTAATTTGCGAATGCGATTGTTTTTCAAGTCAGCGATGAATAGATTTCCTGAAGAATCCATTGTCATACCTTGTATTTTTTTGAACCTTGCTGACATGGCTGTGCCATCCTGGTAACCTTCAGTGTCAGATCCCGCAATAACAGTGATATTACGTGTAATTATATTCATTTTGTGAATTTTGTTTCCCTCACTTATGAAAAGATTACCTGATCCGTCTAAATATAGATTATACGTGTCCGATGATTGTGATAGATTGGCGACTGTAGTAATAATACCACCTGTATCTAATTTGCGGATGCGATTGTTTCCCGAGTCAGCAATGAAGAGATTTCCTGAAGTGTCAACAGCCACATCGGATGGTGACCTCAGTAATGCCGATGTTCCGAGACCATTATCACCTGAGAAGCCTTCTACTCCATTTCCCGCAATTACTGATATATTTCCACCATATGGAACTTTAAAAATACAATGATTCGAAAAATCTGCTATATATAAATTATTATTTGAATCAAACGTAATTCCACCAGGTTGAAATGATCTAGTTTCGCTATTTGTGATATAAGTATTAACGTTATTTATCTCTTGATCATTTATTGATTTTACTACTGGTAGTTGTGAGGGTATTATTGGATTTGGTGCTGTTGGAGTATATTCATAAGTTAATCTACTAGCAAGATTATTTATGTTAAATACAAATTTATATAGTTTATCATATTCTAATCCTTTTACAGAAACTTGATTATTACGTAAATAATGAGAAGATGATGAAACCCATAAAGGTGATATTGCAGCAATTTTTGTAGTATCGTCTATATAGCCCTGTCTGGCTGTATCTAATATAAGTTTATTCGTTTCATCAGATATTTTTATAGACATATCCGTCAAATTAGGTGTGCAATTTATTGTAAATTTTAAAGATGCTTTATTTGAATAATTCTCATTTATTGAAATGAATTGTTTAACATCAATATTACAAGACATTTGTGATGCTCCTGGTGGTGGAGGTCTTGATGCTGGAGCAGGTTTGGGAGCAGGTTTGGGAGCAGGTTTAGGTGCAGGTTTAGGTGCTGGTTTAGGTGCCGGTTTGGGTGCTGCATTTGGTGAAGGCATCTTCTCTATTTCAAATAAATAAATAAAACCCGGTTGCGTAAATAAGCCATATAAAAGAAAACAAACCTTTTTAAGAAGATGAGTATAAGTTTGCGAGATATGGAAAATGAAGTTCGAACAATGAACGGAGTTGATATTTCTCTTTCCAATGATTTAGGAAATGTTATTGAGTTAAATGATATCAATGATTCTCTCGGTTTAAATATGTTAGCCAATACAAATATTGGTTCTAACAACAATAATAACAACAACAATAATCGTATGGCTGAGATTGAAATAAATACATTTGAACCGATGCAACCGGTATCGTTAAATTTCAATGATGGTCCTGATGTGAAGCCATTAAATTTTGAGATTAAGAAAGAAGATAATAATATATTTTCTAACAATCAATCATCTTCTGCTCCATCACTTTCATTTGATGCTCCTCCCCAGTCAATGAGAGCACCTAGTGAGAATGAGAAGAAGGAGAAGATTGAGATTCTTAATAAGTTACAGCGTTTAGAGGCAAAAGGATTCCCTGTAAGCCGTCGTTATACGATGGATAATTCTCTTGAAGAAATGAAAGATGAATTTGAAAGGTTGCTAGATGCTCGTAATTTAGAGGCGAGTTTACGTTTCCAAAGACAAGCCTTAATGGGTATTGTAACTGGTTTAGAGTGGGCGAATGGAAAGTTTGATCCGTTTGATCTCAAGTTAGATGGATGGTCTGAGTCAGTGCATGAGAACGTCGAAGATTTTGATGAAATCTTTGAAGAACTTTATGATAAATACAAGGACAAGGGGAAGTTACCTCCTGAGGGTAGATTAATATTTGCTCTCGCTGGTTCAGGATTTATGTGCCACGTCAGCAACACCTTTATGAAATCACGTATGCCAAATGTGGATGATGTTTTACGTAATAACCCTGATCTTGCACGTCAGGTAGCAGGTGCTGCAGCAGCACAAGCGGGTCCTGGCTTTGGAAACTTTATGAATATGGCGATGGGTCAACAACAACAACCATCTTCACCAACACAGAACCAAGCGTTTAATGTTGCTTCCTCCGCAATGCGTAACACACCTGCTACTGTTGCTTCCGTAGAACCTCCAAGTGAGCAGGTTAGACGTGAAATGAAGGGGCCCACTGGTGTTGATGATATTCTAAAGACATTTGAAGAGGCTCGTCGCAATGATTCTTTCACAGTCCCTGAAACGATTTCTTCTGTGAATCAACCTGCTTCCGCAGCCGCAATGGAACTTCAAAGTCTTCATTCGGAAGAAATAATGTCACAGGCTGAATCAACCCGCACTGGAAGAGGTGGTGGTCGTCGTAAGCGTCAAGCAGTAGGCAATTCGATTTCTATACCAGTTTAAAAAACTGTCTAAAGTTTTCCCATAATTTCTGAATACATTTCTGTAATTTGAGATGAAATATCCTGTGGTTCAGGTTCTTTCACCTTTTCATCAATCTTTGAAACCTTATTTAACTTTTCTGTTAAACGTTTATGGATTTCTGTTTCTTCAGGTGTTAAACCAGTATATACTGGAGCACCAGAAGCATCTTTATTAAAAGATGCATCAACCTTTTTATCTTTCACATTTGGTTTTAATAAATACATATCACTTTGGTCGTTTAATAAAAATCCTAAGAAAAGATTAATTAATAATGACATAAATAATGATGTTAAAGCATTACGTGTTCCCACAAAGAATATAACAAAAATTAAGATACGGCGAAACCAAGGCTGTTGAAAAAATTTGTCTTGCTCGGGAGTTAATCCTGTAGCTAAATGACGACCTCCTAAATTCAATAACATCATCATAGATCCAATAAAGTATGGATTAGAGTTTAATGAATTAATAGTGTTTTCAATAGGATTTGTTGATACTATTGAATTTGTAGAAGGAACAAAACTCATCTATTTTATACTTCTTTATAAAGTAAAAGTTGCATATCCATAAAATAAAAAAATATAGCAAATGCCATCATCATTCCCAGTCTATGACACCAATAGGATGCTGCTACTAATGTCCCTATTAGAAGAAGTCTCCATAAAGGGTAAAAATACAATACAACAAGTTTATGAGGGTAGTGTGTATCTAACTTCGCACCTTCAATTACATTCCATAAAAAGAAAAATGATGTAAATATAATTTTTGCTAATTTATCAAATTTATCAAATTTACCAATATTCATCTTTCCTATTCTAAAATAAGATTCTATGTATTTGGTGCTTGTGTTATTACTCTATCAGTTTGATACGCCACGGGATTTTCTCCAAGAACTTCTTCATCAAACCATCTTCTTTGTTTACGAGCAGTCATGAGTGAATTTTGTGTATTTTGATAACCTTCACCATTGTGACCGGGAGTAAAAGATACATATAAAAGAACAACTAACGCAAGTAATAACCCATGAATAGGGGATATATATATAGTTACTACTAATACTAAAATGAAAGCAATAATTCTATAGAATAGATTTGGTCCATAAACTTTAATACTATCAGGTATTTGCTGTCCATATATAATTGCGACGATTAAACCGATATATAATAAAGTATGAAACGAAAACTCTATTTTTTTATAGAAATCAAGTAAATGGTTTTGTGCTTTCGGAGCCATCTATTACTATAAAAGATTTCTATGTTTTTCTCAGGAGAAGACAATGGAGTATTGTCCTTATGAAAGTGCTTTTGATATACTTCCAAAAAAAGAAGAAAAAAGAAAGAAACGAGCAAAAATGGATATGAGCTTTTTGGATAAACCAATCACCGACGATTCTGATTATCCCCCGGTTGTAGGAAGTAAATCAGATCTTTTAAGTTTACAAAAGTTTTCTGAAGCATTTGTTGATGTTCCAAACAATATACCTGTTCCACCGGTAAATCAATTTCAACCATTACCAAAATACTTTACTGGTGAAACAGAAGATGAAGGGTTTACCGATGTAATCGGCACAAAAGAAGTAATAACACCACAAAATACTTTACCTACATTTGAAACAAGCGCTGATTTCAATAATGATGATGTAAATATTAATGATGGTTGGAAACCGGTCACCCGTTCTAACACTTATACTGCTTTTTATGATACTACTACGCCATCATTATCACAAATGAAAAAAGAAAGACAAAATAATAAAAAAGATACTAAAGATACTAAAGAATCATCAAAAATTATACCATTAAAAGAATTATCAGATACAACTGATAATTCTAATGAATTAGTAAAAAAGATTGATACATTATTTGAACGGTTGAATGCTTTAGAAAAAGAATGTAAAGGTGATATAAATCAAAATAATCAAAAAGAAATTTTAATGTTTGTAGGAACAGGCTTTGTATTTTTAATTGGATTACATTTATTACGCAGATAAATAAGATAAATTTCTTTTTGTTTTTGATTTATTATCTTTTTTAGAAGTTTTTCTACTACCTCCTTTTTTAAACTTATTTAATTCATTTAATTCTTGTTGAAGAACTTTTTTTCTAATAGAAGAACTACTTGTATTAATATCATCGGATGGTTTTTCACCTAAATCTAATAATTCATGATTTACTTTAAAACTTTTTCCTGTAGGTTTTTCACGAATTATAGGTTTTTCACGAATTATTATTGGTTCTTTATGATGATGGGGTTCTTTATGATGATGGGGTTCTTTATGATGATGGGGTTCTTTAATATGTTGAGGAATTTTAGCAATAGGTAACTGTTTAGAATAATTATTTAACAATAATAATTCACGCCCAGCAAGATCTTTTTTTAACATAGATGTTTTATCAGTTATATTTATTGTTTCTGTATCACTTTGTAAATTCCCTTTGTTATTAAAAAATATATTAAGCAATGTTTTTGTTGATTCCAAAGACATTCTTTAATAAATAGATATATTAATTTATATTTATTTCATTCCCTTTGATCTTATACGCTCTGCTGCTGCTAATTGTTCTGATAATGCTGCTACGCTTCCTTGTAACAGCTTAATATAATCTGCCGCATTTTGTTTATAAGTAGGTTCTAAATTCTCAAATTCATTTTCTAAATCTTCCAATTCTCCTTGTGTTTTTTCTAAACTAGATTTCAATCTAGTAATTTCATCTTTCAAAGAACCAATAAATTTTCCTCTTGGTGAATTAATTGTTTCTTGGAATCTAGAAAAGATTTGTATTGATTTTTCTATTTCTTGGGGTTCTTTTCCATATACTTTATAATATCTAAATCCGGAAGAAGGAGAATGTGTCATAAACTGCGTAACTAAAAATCTAGAACGAGCATCCACTTCAAAAGGTATTTTATATTGATAAGGAACCTTAGGACCAGTATATTCAGTATTATCAATTTCAATTGGACAATTCATAACAAAATCACCGTTCCCTAAAATCTGACCATTAATACCTACAGATCTACATAAATTCGCAGCATTCTGAATATTTACTTTAGAGAAAGCACCAGTTGCACCTAGGCCCATAGCCATACCGAGTGCTTCAGCTGGCATACGTGTTCCATCAGGTAAAATTTTAGAACCATCGGGCATAATTTGTGTTCCATCAGAAATTGTACATATTCCATCTTCCGATATACGAACACAATCTTCTCCATTGGGTCCTGAACCTGGTCCCCCAGTTCCGTCGGGAGTTACAGAATTTTCATCTGATCCATTTGATCCATCTGATCCATCAGGTCCTAGAGGATTTCCATCTGATCCATCAGGTCCTAGAGGATTTCCATCGGGTCCTAGAAGATTTCCAAATTCATCACTACCATCATTACCCATATTACCTTGACCCAAAGGACCTCCAGGCATAGTTCCTAAAGTTAATTGTCTAGGGTTACTACTTTGATCTCTTCTCCTTCTTTCTTCATCCTCTCTACGTTTTCTTTGCTTTTGTTCTTGTTGTTGCTGTTTTCGTTGTCTTTGTTGTTGTTGCTGTTTTTGTTGTTGTTGCTGTTTTTGTTGTTGTTGCTGTCTTTGTTGTTGTTGCTGTCTTTGTTGTTGTTGCTGTCTTTGTTGTTGCTGTTGTGGTCTTTGTTGCTGTTGTTGGGGTCTTTGTTGCTGTTGCTGAGGTCTTTGTTGTTGCTGTGGTCTTTGTTGCTGTTGCTGTGGTCTTTGTTGCTGTGGTCTTTGTCGTCGTGAACGAGCACCTCCTTTTAAAATTCGTTTTCTTGTTTTTGTAATCTTTCTTTTTTTATATTTTTGAGTTTTTCTCATTCCTATATTGTATTTACATTTTTTGTTGTATCCATTTATTAAATGCCTCTTGTTTCATTTTATCCGTAACTCTTCCATTCCATTCATTTGGTTTATTTATTTGAACAGTCCCTGCTTTAGTAATACCTCTAGTATTTGTATGTATCTCACATGTAATCATACCTTGATCACCCACTCCTGCAGAAAGGCAATTAATATTTGTATTTTTATAATGTAAATTATTACTTTTATATAAATCCATTTTACTCATTTTTCTTGTTAAATTAAATTTATATAATTTTTTTAAAGCATCACGAATAAAATTACATTCGTTATTTGTTAATAATGATACATCATTAAAACATTTAAAAGTAACTAAATAATATAAAAAATCCGCTACATAATTACCATTTATATTGTTTTCTTTTTGAAGCATTTCTTTAATTCTTAAATCATCTACAAGTTTTCTTTCATGCTTTGTAAATTGATTACCTTTCCACCCTTTATATATTGAACTATTAAAATCACTTGGAACACGAACTCTATATGTTTCTCCATTTATATCAACAACAACTATCGGAACATCATTATCACTAACTTCAAGGATAGCAATATGTTTAGATAATTCAAATGTAGGATTCGTATTATAAATATCTACATCAATATCCCCATTTGAAATAAGATAAAAATCATTCTCACCAAATTTACTACCACTATCATTATTTTTATATCCCATTGAAAGAATATTAAATTCATTTATTTCTTCGATATTTGTTGGATTTAATTCATTTTTTCTATTTTCTGGTTTAAAAAATTCTTTTTCTCCTTTACTTGTAAAAAATATTCCTTCTTTTGTTCCTATTTTTTTTGGATAAATAATTTTATAAGGTTCATTTATAATATAAAATGAATCATAATTAATATTTTTCATATTTAAATAATAACTCTTAAGAAGATCATTTTTTTGTATAGCTCCTCCAGATGGATTTGGATTTGTTACTCCTTCATTCGAATCAACAATTTCTGGTCTTACTTCACCAGTATTCTCCTTATAAAAAGGTTTTAACGAAACGACAAATATATTATTTTGTAAATTACCATCATCATACATATATTTAGAATCTTTTAAAAAAGCTATTTGTTTAAAAAAAGTATAAGGATTTCCATCTACAGGTGGTAAAACAATAATTTCTCTTGTATTTTTTGGAATAAATTTTATTTCTGTTTTAGCATCTTTAATATTATCACTAAGTGTATCAGGTATAAGAATATTTCCTGATAATTTATAATGATATATTTTTTTTCTAAATTTAACATCTTTTTCGTTTATTTCGTTTTCATTTTTTGTTATATCCGCTTGTATTTCACTTATATCAGTAGGAATTTTTTGATTATACAATGCTAAGGCTTGGGGTTCTAATTCATAATGATTTACATAACGGATACTAATATCCATATCATTTGCTGATACTTCTTGTAATGGCGCGGATGGTTTTGATCCTTTTAATGGCTCTGTTAGCTCAGTTGGATCACCAGGTCCTCCTCCAACAACTTTCACAATTGGTGAATCTATACCTCCACTTAATACACTTTGTGTTTCATTATATCCTGGAGGTGCTCCACCTCCTTCTATCGAACCTTCTTCTACCGAACCTCCTCCCATAACTTTCATTATTGATTCCGTTCCTCCTGATAACATTGAATCATTCGGATTGTAATTTGTAGGAGGCGCATCCATCTGTTGTAGGTTTAAACAAATATTTAGAAAAAATACATACAATGGAAGAAGTTATGGATATTCAACATCGTGTTACACCCGATCCTCAAACACGTAAACGCAAGATAATTTGTAAACAAGAATTAATTATTCAGAGTTTACAAATTTTTTATTCCAATCGTAGTGATTTGGTAGAACTATTAAAAATCATTGAAGGGGAATCTTTAATGAGTCTCCGTTTAATTGATTGGTTTGTTACAAATTACGCTAAATTCCATAATATATCATATATTCATAAAGGACAAGAATTTTTTGTATATATTGATTATAAAAATCAATTAAAAGCATATAGTAAAAAATTATTTGACCCATTTTGTCGCCGTGAAAGAATATTATTTCAGATTGGTTCTATTCCAGCATTTGTAACAACGGTTGGAAAATTAAATTTCTTTCGGTGGGCAATTGAGAAAGGTGTTTTAGATTATATTCAATTGAATTTATCAAATATTGAAAAAGAGATGAATCAATCTGCAAAAGATTTACAAAAAATCCGTAAGCAAGAATTAAAACAAACAAAAGAATCAAAGTCAAAAAGAATTACTCGTCGCAAAGCACTAATGGGAGAAAATGTATCTTCTAAACAAATGCAGAAATATAATAGTCCTATTGAAATTACTTTTGATTAATATTTTATGCTTTAATAGTAATAATCACAAGTCCTTGAACTCCAGGAGCACCATAATTTATTCCATTATATAAGTAACCATTTGATGAAAATGTAGGATCGCCTTTTGTAATAATACCTTGTAGAGAACCTGCTCCATTGTATGCGATTACAGGATATACAGGACGTTGATAGTTTTTCATGCCATCTCTGTCTTTTGAAAGAGGATAATTCATTGCAAAAGAAACGGAAGATTTATTCGCAGGATTACCAACTTCAATACTCATTGCAAAATTTTTTGGAATATCATAGTATGTTTCTGTTGAGATACCACCAGAAGCATTACTACCTCCTCCTCCTACAACTATTACAGTAATATCTACTGTATCGGGTGATGAATCTGGTAAAATATTAGATAATTTCGTAATATTTGTAGAAGATGTATAACTATTTGTAATATTAATACTTTGTGCTGGAACAATTGTATATGTATTTGGTGAGGGATTTGTAGTAGCATCTGGAATATAATTATCATTATTACAAATAAATCTTCCTGACCATACGCCACCAATTCTTAAATTACTTTCATTGAATAATGCGATAAATATTCTATCTGTTGTATTGTTTAATACAATTTTAGAACCTGGTGTTAGGATAGGAGATGTTTCGTCTAATTTATTTTTACTGAAATTAAATCTTACAGTTCCTGGAATAGAAGTTGAATTTAATATTATATTTAAACTCCCATCAAACCAAAATTGATTATAAGTATTTAAATCAGGAAATAAAGAAATTGGTTCAAGTTTGTAACCACCTCTTATACTTATATCAAATGGTGAATTTAAATAATATCTTTCAATTAATCTTCCTATAGGTTTATTTGTAGTATCAAATAATTGACATTTCATAGAAAAGTATCCATTTAATAAAAATGGATTATAAAGAGAAAATACAATAGGTGTTGTGTATAAATTAGAATTTGTTAGATCAAGAAGAGTTGTATTTTCAGAATCAGAAATAATATTTGAAATAATATAACGAATTGTTGTATTCGGAACATTATTAATAAGTTGTATATTTACAGTTTTATCAAACACACATACTGGAACATCTGATTCTCCTGTATTTGAAATCATTAAATCACCAACATTTTTTGTTAGCCCCGTTTCTATAATACGTATACCTGTCAATAGAGTATCAAATTTATTATCCAAGTAAGCAAAAGTTTGAGAAAATGTTGTTGCTGATATTGAGTTTCTTCCCATATTGTATGTATTTTCATTTCTTATGGATGCTTTATTTCTTAAATATTTCAATTTAAGTTTATGTAAATGATATTCCCATAGTAATGTTGTAGAACCTATTGCTTTATTGATTGGTATAGGATTCGACCAATCATTTGTATTTGTAGGATTTACATACAATGAACCAATTGGATTCCAATCAAACATATTTATCATTGGTGAAAATGTTCGTGGCCACCAAGGAGTTTGACTTACAGTGGCACCAGAATTTGCATATCCTACTGCACCACCATGAATATCATATCTATATTGATCTTCAGGACGACCAGCCGAGCCACCAGCACCACCATTAATAATCCATGCTTGTGCAATAATTGTATTATTTGTATTTGCATAGGAAGCAGAACTATTTGCATTTTCCCATGTAATCATTCTTTTACCAGCACTTCTTATATAGTTATTTGCTCTAAATATGAAAAATGCTAACAAAGCATCGGCAGAGTTTTTAGGAACTTCAGGATGTAAAGTAAAAAAAGAGGGATCTTGATTTGTTGATAAATTATTAAATCCACTAGCTTCATCGGTTCCTATATAAACAAATGGCGTATCTGGGAATGTTGTAAACAATTGATCTATTACTTTTGTAAAAGCAATATATGTAGTTTCTCTTCCATGATCAACTACACTTATTGTTCCAATAATTTCAGGCACCTTTAATTGTAAATAAGTGCTATGTCCCAAATATTCAATTTCAGGAACAACACTTACACCACGTGATTCACAATATAAATTAAAAGCATCCCATTTATCTTTTCTACTATACCAATATTTATCTGTAGTAGGATCTAATAAATTTTGTAAACTATAAGAAGTTCCATTATACGTAAAATCTGTTATAGCAGGATCTAAATAGAATCTCCAACCTTGATCATCTGTTCCATGAATATGTAAACATCTTATTTTATAAAATCTACATAAGTCAACAAGTTCACACATATAATCATATTCTAAAGGATCTCTTCCAGGATCAATTAATACACTTGTATATTCAGCAACAGAACTATCATTTATAGAACATTTTGTTAGCCTTGCCTCACCTGGAGCATTTGTTCTTAGTTGTTGAAGAATTGTAGCAGTTCCATGTGCTATACCAGCAATAGTTGCTCCTTTCACTATAATTTGAGGAGAAGTATCTTGAATAAGAATAGAATATTTATAAAATTCATTAGAACCATTTTGTAGAGTAGAATCATTTTTATCAAGAATTAATTGAATAGTTGTTTCTGGTGTAGAACTATTTGTAGCAATAATACCACATATTTTTGTTAATTCTTTCGTTAATACATTGATATGTTCAGTTAAATATGTATTTTCATTTGTAGAAGGAGTTCCAACCACATTTGATATGATTTTTGTATTATTTTGACTTAATGTAATAAAACTATTTACATTTATTAATTGTTTTACTCTAGGAATTATAGATATAGTATTTGTGTCAAATGTATCATTTGAAGAGACATTTGTTGTTGCTGGATCTGATAATCCATAATTTTGATAATGTGCGTTCCAACGACTTGGTGATACATGGACAAAGTTTAACATAACACAACCATCACCTCTACTAGAACCTATATCTGGAGGTGGTGCTGTAAATAGTGATGGTAGGATTGATTTATAAGGCACAGCAATTTGAATATCTGTTACAGGTATTCCAGGTTTCATTATTACATTTGTGCACAATCCATTTGCATAGGATGAACCTGCTCCAGCACCAAAAGACATTGTATTATCCAATGTGCTATCTGGAGAACCTGTTGATCCACCATAATAACCACCACCACCACCTGAAGAGATAGATAATAAATATGAATCTCCAGATCCAGTTACAATAACACCTGATTTACCATCGTGAGGAGTATATGATATTGTTTGACCAACTGTTTGACCTGGACTAAACATAGCCCCAGAACCACCACCCCCTGCTATTCCAATAGGGATATTATTCATATATATGGCGGATTTTCCTCCACCATAACCACCATAAGGTGTGCCACCTTGAACATATGGAGCACCACCACCACCATAATTTCCATTTCTATCTCCCACAACAATTTTTAATTCTGAATTGGGATAAACAGGAAATACAACACGGACGAATCCACCCGCACCACCATATCGTGTTTGAGCATAATACATATTTTTTATATTTTCATCTCGTGTTTTATAATAATTAAAGTCAGCAGAGTAACCAAAATAATATTCTCCTCCACCAGAACCCCATATATAAGCAATACAGAATGTATGAGCATTTGGTGAATTAATTATGTAATTTCCTTCTCTAAAAGTTCTCCAAGCATTTTGAGGATATTCATATTTAGGATGATTATACAATAATGGTGAATTTACAAAACCATAACGCGTTGAACCATTTGACCATAATCTTTGTTCTGGAGGTAGAGTAGCATTTCTATTATAAATATCTTCTAATTCTCTTGATACTTTTGCTCCATCCTGTATTGCTCTATATGTATTAATATATCCTTGAATTGCATATGGTGAAAACCATCCTAATTCATTAGGACCATATTCACTTTTATTAAATGTTATTATAGAACCATTGGTCTGATATGGCATAAACCATAAACGAAAATAACTTGCGTCATCCATATCAATACCAAATGCTGTAGGATATGCTTCAAAATCAAAAGGAAATAAATAACTTAATGGATTCGCATAATTTGCACCATAATTATCAACTAGACCAGGATTTACTGTTTTATTTGTTAATTGAATAATCTGATCATTATGATCAGTATATATGGTATGATGGCATAATTCGTGTAGCCAAGATCCAAGAATTCTAGAATACGATTCACAAACGGTGGTCGCGTTATCAACTTGATTATATGTTAAGTCAATGACAGATGTATCATCAAATACATCTTGTAGTTCATAAATACTTTTTGCGTGCCAGATTAAATTAGCACCATTCATACCACCAAAACCAGTTGAAGCATCACCAAGCCAACCTCCATAAATACCTGTTGCGTGATCTAAATGTGATGTTAAACTATAACCAATAACAAATGTATTATTATTTGGTTTAATAGATGGTAAAAGACCAGTATCAAAGAGACCAACTATTCCATGTTGTGGTGTTGGTTTTGTTGGGTCAGAACCAGTTAAAAAAAATGATTTTGTATATGCTGGATTTTTTGCTTTAAAGTAATGAACAACAGGCTCATGATTTGCATCCATTTCAAGATTAAATGTTGTAAAAGGTAAACCAAATAACCCTTCTTGTTTATACCTTGCTGCTCTATATGCTTCAGCAAAGAATGTTTGTAGAAGTAAAGCATCCGTTTTTACTCTGTTAATATTATCTTCTAATGTATTATCTGTTCTTGATGGAGGAGCATCACATGTCCCAGTTCCATCATATGCATCATATAATACTAACTTTAAAATTTGTTGAGAACCACTAAGATTCGGAAGATCATAATATAAAGTAATTGTCTTTGTTTTTCCATCTGTATCAGTTAATGTAATATCATTTTGACCAACTGATAATTTTACAAAGACTTTGAAAGTAGTATTTTTATATCTCCATAATGTTGGTAAAACACTATTATTTAAAGTGACTTGTAGACTTCCTTGATTATTAGACCATACACCATATAAGCGTATAAGTGGATAATTAACACTATCATAATTATAATAATTATAGAAATATGGTGGTGGCATTTCTAAATACAATAGTATTTTTTAGTTTATATAGGAATCGGTTCTTGTCTTCCTTGAAGTGTTGTAAAATCTGCTGTAAGTAAATTATTATAAACTATTTTTGTGGTAGGTATATATGAATTAATAATATCATTTAGTAAAATTAAGCCGGAATTAAATTCTGTAAATATATTTGTAAATGGTTGTGATGGGGGTGGTGGTTGTGTTGTTGGTGGTGGTTGTGTTGTTGGTGGTTGTGTTGTTGGTGGTGGTTGTGTTGTTGGTGGTGGTTGTGTTGTTGGTGGTGGTTGTGTTGTTGGTGGTTGTGTTGTTCGTGGTGGTTCAACTGGTGGTAGTATTCCTGGTGGTTGTATTGTTGTTGGTGGTTGTATTGTTGTTGGTGGTTGTATTGTTGTTGGTGGTTGTATTGTTGTTGGTGGTTGAACTGGTGGTTGAACTGGTGGTTGATTCGGAGATGGTGCCGGAGAAACATTCACATCAGTATATATTTTTGTATCATTTAGATTATAAATTTTGGTATCATTTTGTGATTGTATAATAGTAACTTTAGCATTTACTGTTAATCCTGGAATACTTACAATTGTATTTGTAATATTATTTGGATTTAAATTAAAATCATAACGTATATTATTTTTTACTACAAAATATTTTGAATTTGTTACATCATAATATACAGGTAAATTATTAGATGGTAAATCAGTAAAATTATCCAACAAATTTCTTCTTCTTAACATTGTATTAATTTCTATTGTAAGACTATCTTTAATTGGTTGGAAATTCAATGATCATATTTGTTTGATAATATTGTATATTACTATCAATTTCAAGAATCATATTTGTTTGATAATATTGTATATTACTATCAATTTCCAGAATCATATTTGTTTTATAATATTGTATATTAGTATCAATTTCAACAATCATATTTGTTTTATAATATTGTATTTCAATTAGAGTAATAATGATATTTGTTTTATAATATTGTATATTTCTCTTAGATTCTAATGATATTAATTCATTGAATTTTGTTTTATCGGAAACAACTTTTTTAGGAATATTTCTTTCTGTTCTTTCTTCAGGTCCCAAAAATTCTGGTTCTTTAGGAAAAGTATTTATTATTTCTTTTAATTTAATATTTTCAATACGTTCAAAATGTTTATTATTTTTATCAATATTTTTCTTATCTTCTTCATCTTGTAATTTTTGTCTTAGTAACAAAGCAGCAATTTGATCTTTCATTGTAACAGTTGGTTTTATAGTTTTTAACTTTGCAATAGAACCACATAGAGTAGGTGATTTAAATGTTTTAGGGTCAAATAAACCTTTTTTGACATTTAGAATAGAATATTTATTATCACCTTTTATTTGTGGTAAAACTGTATCATAACGCAAAAAGGTATCCATTAAATCGTCTGTTATTATTTCTTCAGGCACCCAACGATTTTCAAAGTGCCTCTTTAATTTTTTTTGAGATTCTTCATAGCCATGGTCTCCACCTTTATCTTCATACACTGCTGAGCGAAGTTCTCTAATAACATTTCTCGGATCTGTTACTGGATCATATCGGTCAAAGTATGGATTGTAAGCAAGATCAGGTCCTCCAGCAAGATATGGTTGTGACTGTCTATAATCTCTAGCATCATAACGACTATTTTGAGGAGACATATCTTGATAAGGAATATTTGCAATTTTGTATTCTGGTTTTTTATATCCTTTAGAAACATCAATTTGTTGTTCAATTGGTTGTCTTATTTTATTATATGATATGTCTCTATCAGTTTTAGCATCATTATAGGATATATCAAAACCATAAATATCTCTTGTTTTTTTTTCAACTGTTTTACTATAACCAATAGAACGATTTAAAGGAGTTTCATAGGTTCTCCCTTTTGCATATGTAAGTTTAGGAAAATTATATGTAAAGTCGGGAACATCTGTTTCAATATGTTTGTATGTATTTAAATTTACCATATCTTTTGTATTATGTTCAATACGATTTCTAAGTTGAAATTGTTTTGGAGGGATTCTTACTCCACCAGCATATTGAAATGTTGGATCCATCTAAAAGAAGATTTGTTATTATTATTAAGAAGATAAATGTTTTTAATCCCTTTTATATACAAAAAAAACAAAGGATTATATGATATTCATATATTTCATATATTTTTAAATAAAGGTAAAATATTTTTAAAAAATGATTTCATTGACGAATTTTTAAATGAAAATGAATTATATTATAATAAAAAAGTAATCCAAGATGATTATTGTTTTATAGAAATTGATACAGAAAAAACAAATATATCATCATTTTACACATATAACGAAAACTCAGATGTAGAATGTTGGAGAAGATTTGTTTGTATTGGTGAGAACGATAATTTACATATAGATTCTACAAATCCCGAATTTATTCAACCTGTTTTGAAAATTATTAAATCTTTTTCTTTAAAGAACCATTTTAAGACTTAACACATATATTATATATAATGAATAGGAACAAAACCGTAAGAAGAGCTCACGACCTTAGCGGTTCCACAACAATATTTCGTGACTATTCATTAAATGAAGGATTACAGAAACTCTTAACAC
>Ga0136644_10000032_pt1 | contig 100250 bp, 90 predicted proteins | sample C_130820_EF_Meta_FD_94780 | JGI IMG/M metagenome (GOLD analysis project Ga0136644, IMG submission 94780) | Freshwater microbial communities from Lake Croche, Canada to study carbon cycling - C_130820_EF_MetaG (v2) (version 2) | ecosystem: Environmental > Aquatic > Freshwater > Lake | place...
CGTCTATTTGCTCATTCAAACTTTTCCCATTATCTGCCGACAAGTCACTATAGTTACTTGGTTTTCTCACATCTACTAACCATGCTCCTCCTTTTTTTTCAATGAATTCAACTGATAAATTCAAGATAGAAGAGAGAGTTTCTAGTAGTTCGGGATGTTTTTTGGTAGAAATCCATTCCCAGTATTGATTTGTCTTGTAAATAGGGTCACCACATTTTTTAATTTCTTCAATATAGTTGCGGCGCAAAGAGGCCGGTGTCATAACGATTATTTTCCGCGAACTTTTCATTCCTTCTGCTAGAGCGATAGAAGTGCACGTATTATGGGTAACTGTAAAATCGCCCATTAAGTACCTACAGTTTCCGTCTAACATAAACCCATAATAGTCATCTTCATTTACATATTTGACAGTTATTCCCGTTACAAGTGGATCTTTTATTTGTCTTCTTTCTGTGGGTCGTTTTCTTGGAACTAATGTTGGTATTTCTTCTAGTCCAAACCCATTTATACATATTCTCCACGCTGTTCCGTATTTTTTTACTCCTTTATACGTCCAAGATGTATTTTTTGAATGTTTGTAACAAGCAAAACCTAAACTTCTTGCTAGAAATACAACATCGTCCATTAATGTTTCGTTTTTCTGTGTAAATTCAAACCCACCGTTACTAAAACTTCCATCGCTATCAATTAAACCGGCTAACAATTTGAGTCTGTTATCTCTTGAATTGCATTTATATATGAGAGGAATGTGTTTGTTGTTTATCATACCTAATTCTTTTAGTGTATTCAAAAATAGATTATTATGATACTTGCCGTCTCCAGTAATACCATAACTATACTTACTACGATGGGATAAATATAAATTGTCCTTTGGTAGGTTTGAACGAAAATAATGTAAAACTGTAGAATCTTGACTAGCAATTTCTGATGACCTACCAGTTCCATCTCCTAACCAATAACCAATCATATATGGGTCAAATGGTAGTTCTTTTTCTGGAAATTCAACTGGAACTTTATAACCTTTTAACTTGGACTTTTTTGATTTTGAAAGATTCAAGTAGTCTTTTACTGATATTTCAATAATGTTTTGACAAGTATGTTTATTATTTTGTATTTCTTCATAAAACTTACTTGCATTTATTTTCATTTCTTCCTTATTATTTTTTGACTCGTTAAATGTAAATGTTTTAGAACAAAAATGGTTGTCTTGAATCCACTGAACATTATAGTTTGTATTTTGAGCGTGATTATTATAATTAAACTCTGGAAACCCAGATACTTTCAAACATAATATATGTTCTTGATTTACAGTGTATTTTTCTCCTTTAATTGGAATAATATCATACATTTTATCTTTTCCACGCGCTAAAGAAAGAACTTGTCTTGGCTGTGAATCATCTCCCATTAATAAGTCGCCAACTTCAATATCTTGTATTAGTTTAATTTTTCCATCTGACATCATAATAGGGGTGTCTTTACGGTGGCATTTCCCAGATCCTAATCCATGGTACACCAACAGCCCACGATAAGGAGTATATAAATTCATATAGTCTCTTACTAATTTTTGGTGACCCAAGAGAGAAAAATCGGAGTTTTGATTTGACATACTTTCACAAGTAATTTCTTTTGTATCGTCCAATACTTCATCACGGTAAGGTTGGAAAAGCGAGTTGATAAAATTCACAAATATTTCACGATTATTCATATAGTAACTGGAAACTTTGTAGTTAACGTGTGCCTTTTTCGGTGGCAAACGTTCAATAATAGGTGCTTTGTCAATATCAACCCAGTCTTCCGGCGATAAAACAGAAATACCCTTTTCTGGACGTTTTGTTTTTCTTCCTTTTTTCGCAGTCTCTTTCTTTTCAACAACGGCAACTTCTTCCACTCGTTCCTCACGAGGTAACAACGTATCCAAATCATCTTCTTCATCTTCTTCCTCCACAATAGTTAAAACTGGTTTGGTAATTTTTTTTACTTTTTTTGTAATCGGTGCTTTTTTTTCAGTTGGTGGAGCAACTAGAGATTCTGATAATTTCACGGTATCTTTCGTAACAACTTTAGATAGTTTTCTTGATTCCAATTGTTGTGATAATTCATTAATATCAAAGTCTTTGTTTTTTTTGCGTTCGTCAATAAAAGTAATGTTGTGAATTTTTACATCTTGTTTTTTAGATGCAACTGGAATAATTACTTCTACGGGTTCTGCCGATTTTACAATTGGTTTCAATTTTAATTTTTCCTTTATTTTTTCTAAAGGGTTCATTACTAATATTAATATATATAATTATTAGTTTTTTAATTTGAAAAATGAAAAAAATATAATGAATATATATGAAGCATTTATCTAAAAAGTATAAAAAAAGAACATTAAGAAAAAACAGAGTTTTTGGGAAAAAGAATAGGAAAACAATCGTCAAAAAAAGAAAGTACAAAAAAAGAAATACTAGAAAAAGACGAAGAGTAGGTGGTATGTATAAAGAAGATGAAGATGACGTTGAGGTTGGTCGTATTAATGAACAAAGTATTATTCAATCAAAACCTATAGTGCCATTTATTGACACAAATGACCCTAGTATTATGGAAAGCGGTATTCTTAAACCAGTAACACCTATTTCAAAATCAAAATCTACAACACCTATTCTTAGAGGTCCAACCCCTAGTATTGAACCAAATATGTCGTCGTGGCAAGGTTTTAAAAGAGTATCTAAGGAAAATTTAAAAAAATATATGGAGAAAGGTGACTTTTCAGAACCACCTCTTACTAAATCTCAAGAAGACAGAGCATTATTAAAAGCTTATTATCCAGAAATATTTGAAGAATCAGATAATGAGTATCAAACCCCGCGTAGCAGCATTTCTAGTGGTACTTATGGAACTCCTCCAACGGGTAGAGAAAAAATAATCCCAGACTTGAAGACAAATACTTCAAGAAGTAACAGAACATCAGACCCAATTTTGGATATATATAAGTTTAAGAGTCCCGAAGAACGGGAAATGATTGCTCGTGCTCTTGAACGAAAATATGATTCTAGTGATGAAGAAGAAGACTATTACTCTGAAAAAAATATAGAAGAACGCAGAAAAGAAAAAGAAGAAAATTTAAGGGCGCTTAGGGAACAATATGGAATTGACAGTGATAGTGATTAATTTACTCCCCAATACCCGCATATAAATCCAACTTTTGAATCGCTTCATTACAAGCAATCTGCTCTGCTTTTCTTTTTATTTTATGTTGTCCTTCACCTAAAAATAAAAATATCTTTCCATTCTGTTCAATATACTCGTGTATTGCTGCAAAATTTTTCAAAAAATCAATATGAACTGAATCTGCGGGTGAACAGTTATACACGGGTTGTCCAATACACAAATAAACACCCATTTTGTACCCATTCTCGGGGTCGTGTTCTATTTCCAAATAATGAGGAGTTACTTTAAATTCCTTTTGTATTTTTACTTGTAAAATATTTTTGTAATTGTCGTCATTTTGTATTAACGAAATCCAGTCAATATGTTTCTCAAAAATATTTTCCACGAATTTTTGTGCAATTTGAAATCCCGGACCCGTTACAAATATATTTTTAAACCACCCTTCATCATCCTTGACATCAATCTTGTTGAAATCTAAAAATAATGCACCTAAAAAAGACTCAAATAGACAACCTAACTTTTTCAAATTTGTTCTTATTTTCTTTTCCTCTGCATGTTTTGAAAGAATCAACCATTTGTTCAATCGCATTTCAAGTGCAATTTTACCAATTGCTTCATTTTTAACAACTGCTATTTTTTTTTCAGTCATAAACCCTTCATTCTCTTTAGGAAATCTACGATATAAATAATATTTAGTAACCAACTCTAAAATACCATCCCCAAGAAATTCTAAGCGTTCATTTGATTTTGTTTTTAAAGGCATACAATCTGGAGGACGTTCAACAATCGTAATATTTTGAGATGCGTTTTCAAGTTGAGAACGTTTGGTATAAGAACGATGCACAAATGCACGTTTATACAAGTTAACATTATGAACAATATTAGGAACGCCATATTTAGTAAGAATAGATTGAACTTCGCTCAATGTAATCTCTACATTTAAGGGATTATATGGATTAAAAATTAACCCATCTTCGCCTTTAATAATATCATCGTCGTGAATTATGTTTTTATCGTCTTGATTCATAATGCTGTAATAAAGATAACAAACTATATATGTAATATGACCAGTTGTTTATATTGTTTTAAAATATGTTTAATTTTAGGAAATTCGGATTTCTCTCTTCACTATAAAAATATGTAATGAAAATATCAAATAAATTATAATAAATTATTATTTTTATATTATATTCCATTCTTTGAAAAATATAATATTTAAGGTATATATAAATATGCAAGGAATGTTCGTTCAGTCAAACCCATACACAAACATTATCTCTTCAAGAACTGGACAAAGTGGTGGTTCAGTAGGTGGAAACAAAAAAGCTGGTATTGTAACTTTTGGTACTACTTGGCAAAGAGGTAACCAAGGTAACTACATTAAGAGAGCTCCTCAAACTATCCCATCTCTATTCAAGATGTCTTTATTAACTACTCGCCACCCAGTACAAGGTACCAGATACCAAGTATATGCCAGACGTGGTATAATGTAAATAGTTGGATTTCTATTTACGAAATGGTTAAACCGTACTTTGACATATTTTTGGTTTTGGTTTTAGGAAAATAAAATATTATTGTAAAAAAATAATTTAATAACTTTTTTAGTTATTATATTATTATGATAATCAAAATTGATTCAAGAGAAAGAGAATTAATAAACTTATGCAAGTATTACTTGGAAATAAGTCCTCTTTATAAAAATATTCAAATCGTAACCGAAAATCTTCCAATAGGCGATATTATTATTTGCGACGATAAACAAGAAGAAAGAATTGTTATTGAGAGAAAAAGTATTCGCGACTTGTCCGCAAGTATTAAAGATGGTCGCTATGAAGAACAGTCATATAGGTTGAATGGACTACATCATGAAAACCACAATATTATTTATTTAGTTGAAGGGGATTTAAATGGTAAAGTTTCATTCAAAGACCGTATTGATAAAATAACAATATACTCTGCAATGTTTTCATTAAACCACTATAAAGGTTTTTCCGTACTAAGAACTTTTACACAAGACGAAACCTCTCTAGTAATTTGTAATATGGCATATAAAATGCATAAATGCGACTTGGAAAACAAAAAATCATACTATCAGTCATCATTAAATTCTTTAAGTAAAAATAAAAGTGATAATGTTGATGAAGATATGGAAGAAAATGCTATTTTAAGCAACTTAGAAAAATCAGAGTCATATCTTTCTTTAGTAGATGAAATCAATGAAATAACAACAACTACAGTTGAAAAAGATTATTGTTCCGTTGTTAAGAAAGTTAAGAAGGAAAACATTACTCCGGATAATATCGGCGAAATTATGTTGTGTCAAATACCCGGAATTAGTTCTACAACAGCAATTGCTATTTTGAAAGAGTTTAAGACTTTACCAAAATTACTAGAAAAAATAAAACAAGATGGCGGGGAATGTTTAAATAATATTACTTACACAAATACTAAAAATCAAACAAGGAAAATTAATAAAACAGTTGTGCAAAATATCAAAAAATTTTTATTGTGTTAAATATATAGAATAACAATGAGTGAATTTAACGATAGTATTTTTAAAATTGTTGGTATTATTATTATTGGAGGATTTTTAATATTTATTGCATTTAAGTCTTTAAACTTACAGATGAAAGTTATGGAAGGTTTTGCAGTTACTTCTCCAACAAGTGACTCAAAGACTTCTTCTCCTTTAAATATTTCAAACGCTGCTGGTTCAGTCGGTAAATTTTCAAATACAGTTGCTGAACATGTAATTAAATTACAAGATACATTTTTAATTAAACAATATAGAAAAGATTACGAAAATTTAATTATAAATTCTGATGAATATGTTAGTTATTTAATGCTTCAAACATTATTGAACATTAAACCAGACGACACAACTGAATCCAAAGCTGCAAATGTTAAGTTATTTGAAACTATGAATAGTCTAAGTGCATCAAAAGCAACATTAAATTCTTTAATGAAATTCGTTGACTCTGTATAAATCTACCATAAAATATTTCTACTTAAGTTATTTGCAGAGTAACGATTCTTTTTCCAATCACCAAGCATACCCTTGGTTCTGGTTAAATAATTTTTTCGTCTAGTTTTATCGTGGTGTTTCGTATAGTCTTCATAACCCATTTGACCAAAATTAACCCATTTATTATTTTTAGGGTCATAAATTCTATATTTTTTTTCTGGGTTACTTGCGGGGTAAAGTTTTGCAGTTTTACCTAAATATTTGTGTGCCATACGTTGTGCTGTTCGTGGATTTGAATATAAATGAATTCTTGACCCAAATTTTGTTTTCAATTTTCTTGTTTTGTTTTTAGATGAGGGCATTTATATATACTTTATTTTTTTATTATTTTGTGGAATAATAAAAAATATTATACAAAGTCATGAGTTTTACACACGAAGACTTACTTCGTTACCAGCGTAATAACCTCTATCTACTAACGCTTGAGTAAACTCTGCTCCTCCCCAGTTATCATCCATCGGATTTGGACTATACAACAACCCATCTTGAGTTTCATCCATTTGGTCTAAAGGAGTGGTTGAACCAACATAAAAACTTGACTGGTCATAAGCGGGATACGAATTATTATTGTATGGAGGGTCGTTGCGCGTTGCGTCTATCAACATTGTCGGATTCGGATGAATCCCACTAGGTGGTAACCCACCTTGTAGTTCTGATACACTTGGTCTTACTTTATAAACTGGTTTGCCTTGTGCATCATAAGTTTTTTGTAAATATAAAACTGGACATCTTATTCCTTGACTACGTTGCCAATCTAAAAACTCGGTGTATTCTTCTAAATTATTGAACTGAACTGGATTCACTCCGGGAATTTTGGCAAGTTTTGAATTATATAAGAAAAATTGGGAATCTGCTTGTATTAATACGTTAGGACAACGATAGTTTGGTTTACCCACGTCTTCATTACTTGAAACTTGAAATCCTTCTGCCAAAAATTTAGATGGTTTGTGTTTCATACAAAAATAAATTCCAGCTAAAAATGTAATAATTATAAAAATAAGATTTAACATATATATTACACAACTATAAAAATAATTTCTTATTTTAATATATATAATTTTTGTAATGAATTTTATAGTTATCGGAGAAAATGAAAATGACTCACAACAAGATATAAATATGTTAAATAATGAAATTGATAATGGGAAACATATTTTTTTATTTACTTATTTGGACGGTTGTGGTCCTTGTAATCAAACTAAACCTAAATGGGATAGTATGAAAGATAAATTAAAAAATAAACAAGATATAGTTGTTGTGCGTTTGAACAGTAAATTGTTTCCTTTGTTAAAAAAAGTAGGAAGTGAACCCAACGGTTACCCTTCTATTAGATATATTAAAAATAATGGTGTGGAGGAATATGAAGACTGTACTGGTTCTGGTGTAAAAGACCGTAGTACAGAATCTTTTTTAAGGTGGATTGAACATAAAGTAGGGTCATCTTCTTCGCATAAAAAACAAGGTAAATCAAGGGGCACTAGACGACACCATAAAAAACATTTTCAAAAAGGAGGTAAGTGGACCTTAAAATACAAGAAAAGTATTAACTGTAAAAAACCAAAGGGTTTTTCACAACGCCAACATTGCAAATACGGCAGACGTAAATGGAAAAAATAATATCAGTGTAATTTTATAAAGAAATATAAAATTACATATTAGTCACAAATTTAAATCCATTTATAAGGACCATCGCCATTGACACTTACCATATTTTTATAAAGTTCAACATTTATTGTTGACCGTTGTCCAAATACTGTCCAGTGAAACTTACAGTTGTCACCATACACACGGAAAACGTTGTTTTCTATCTCAGTTGCACTTAAAATTGTTGTTATTTTTTTGCCTTCATAAATAGGTGTTATCTGAACAGTCAATTCAGTTGCCAAGTTTTTTACATACTTGGGTAATTTTACTTCAACAAAATCACCATTTATAATTTCTCCTCTTCCTCTATAATAAACTCCTGCTTCTGGACCTTCCAAACAACCGTGCACTAAATATTTTTCAGAATCATCTGGATGTTCAATCACAAAAGACTTTACAGACGACCATGTTGAACCAGTTGATACTTGTAGTCCAGACGCTCCAGCAATTGTATTATTATAATAAATTGAACCAGTTACTCCATAAGAAGGTACATATGTAGTTGAGTAATTTCCAACCGATACAACTCCGTTAGACGCACTGTTTACACAAGTCCATATTGTTCCACCACTTGTACACGCACTTATATACTGTCCAGAGGCAGATATTGAAATAGACGTAAAATAAGACGTTCCTATACTAATATATGACCAAGTATTTCCATAGTCTTTTGAGTATAATATATTCGTATTATTTGAACCAGTTCCAACTTGATACTGACCACTAGAAGACATAGAAAAGGATGAACAACCAGTGTAATAAACTGTATTTGTTAACGTAACTTGATTCCAATTATTACCATAATCATTTGAAATCCAAAAATACGATGAGTCATTTGCGGTTTGATACTGTCCAGAATCAGATACACAAATTGACTTCCAGTTATAACCACCCGTTGACAGTGATATTTTTGTCCAAATATTTCCATAAGAAGAAGATATATATATATATCCATAGTTACTATTGTAAATTTCATAACATACACTTTGATACTGTCCGGACTTTGATATACTTATAGATGACCAAGGTTTAATCATTGAATCTGTAGTATTCAATGTCCAAGTTACTCCATAGTCATTTGATGTGTATACATAACCAGAACCAGAACCATTATTTGTACACAGTGACTGAAACATTCCGCTTGCCGATACTGATATTGACTTACAAGTATACGTGATTTCACTTGAACTTAATCCCCAACTAGTACCAAATGTAGATGAAGTATATATATAACTTCCATTATACGCTGTTTGATACTTACCCGATGAAGACATTGCAATAACTGACCAATAATTTGAAGTTGATGACGTAGTTATATTTGCCCATGTTTTTCCATAGTCGTAAGAATAAATAATACTTTGTCCAGAAGTACCACTTGTGTTACAAGCTACTTGATACTGTCCAGAAGAAGAGATTGCTATTGACTTCCAGTTGTAACTTGTTGTTATCGTTGTGTTTTTTTGCCAGTTTAGACTAAAGTTTTCTAAATTTATAGTTTCACATGAAAAAATATCTAATGTTGACGCTGGGAATAAACCCGGATAACCCATACCCACTGTTCCAGTTGTTCCTCCAGCAATTGCATTTGTAAGTTGTAAATAACCATCTGATGTTGTTGTTGCACCATTTACTAGTCCAGTATAACCTAATGCAGTAACACCTCCCACTACTCCCGTAGCGCCAGTGTCACCAGTTGCTCCAGTTGCTCCAGTTGCACCGGTTAAACCAGTTTCACCAGTAGCGCCAGTTGCACCAGTCGCACCAGTTAACCCAGTAGCGCCAGTTGCACCAGTAGCACCCGTCGCGCCAGTTAACCCAGTCGCACCAGTCGCACCAGTCGCGCCAGTTAACCCAGTCGCACCAGTTGCACCAGTTGCTCCAGTTGCACCGGTTGAACCAGTTTCACCAGTCGCACCCGTTGCACCAGTAAGTCCAGTATCTCCTTGACCAATAACTGCCCATGTTTTAACACCACTAACCAGTTGTAAAAAATACATTGACTGGTCACTCGTATTAAAATAGAAAGAACCTACTGGTCTATCAGTTGTTGAAGGGCCTGAACTATAGTTACCAACACCAACAGTTCCATTTGTAATTACTTGTGTTAAGTCAACATTTCCTAACTGAATCGTATCATCATAATTTACAGTTGCGTTATATCCTATAGCAGTTGCATTATGTAAACAGTCGTCACCTACATCTGCCCCATTACCAAGCGCTGTATTATTATAACCAGTTTCATTATGATATAAAGCACGAATACCCACCGCAGTGTTACGGAAACCACTTATATTTAATTCTAAAGCGTTAGTTCCACAACCTATATTTTCATATCCACTTTCATTGGCTGGTAATGAACCAGCTCCTAAAGCAACATTATAAGAACCAGTCGTGTTTGTCACTAAAGCGTTTGAACCTATTGCAGTATTATTTACACCGGTTGTATTGTGAGCTAACGCATAATTACCAAGCGACGTATTATTATCTCCACTATTATTTGAACCATATCCTTCTAAAGCACCATAACCTACACCAGTATTAGAATCGCCGGTATTATTATTTAATGCTCCATCGCCATATGCTGTATTTAATTTTGGTTGACTCATTATATAAATACAAATACTTTTTAATTTTAAAATATAGCATAAATTTAAAATGAATAAAATGAACTTAATGAAAAATAACTATCACGTTATCAAAAAACAGAAAAAAAAACCAATTCAAAAAACATTCAATTTTGAAAACCCCAAAATGATATTTGATACAACCAAACATCCGTCACTAAATGAACTACTAGGAAAAGTTCATGATATGACAAAAAAAAAAGAAAAAAACGAACCATCCACCCAACAGTCTGAAATAGACTACAATTTAGAAGATATTGAAATTCATACTTTATCTGAAAATATCAAACAAATTATTAACGTATACCAACCTATTTATAAAAATAGTAAAAATGCATCTGGTTTTGGTGACTTCATTAGAGGGAACTATTTTTTAATGCAATTTTGTGAAACCTTTAATTTAAAATTTACTTGTTTAATCAATCACCCAATACAATTATTTTTAAAAAATAATAGTTTAGATTACTTAGAAAGTGACGAAGTCCCCAATTATGAAAATATTGAATTTTACCAACAAGTAAAAATAGAAGGATTTTTAGACGAAAATAATTTTAACCATTTTTTGAATACTTCTGAAAATACAAATGACAACCGTAATGTTTTTATTAACACATATCTTTATCCACAACAAAACATATCCCAAAAACATAAAGAATTTATGCGAAACATTCTTGAACCTATTCCTGAGTTAACTACTCATGTTGAAAACGTTTTAACTAACTTGAATTTGGAAAAACAATCCTTTAATGTTATCCATATACGGTCCGGTGATAAATATTTGATTGAAAATTCTGTACTTGAACCTATTTTTATTAAAAAATTAGTAAATGTATTGTATTTTCTTAATAGTAGAGAAACCTATTTATTACTGACTGATAGTTATAAACTAAAATACGTTTTAATGAAACTTTTCCCTCGTTTAAAAATGTTTTTTAATGAAATTACTCACTTTGGTGAAGGTGTTGAACTAGATGAAAATAAAGTAAAGAATACACTTGTTGACTTTTATGTTATGGCAAATTCTAAAAAAATATTTTCATTTTCCGTTTATGAACACGGTACTGGTTTCAGTCGTTGGTGTGCCGAAACATACAACATACCTTACATAAGTCACACTTTAAAATAAAATATCTAATAAATGAAAAATAAAAATAAAATTGAAACATAATAAACACATATACTGTAATATACACAACAACTGCACCCAATTTATAAAATGGAACGCACATTCCGTCTATTTGATTTTAATATTTACAACGAAAAGTCACAACCTACAAGTAGTGATGATGACAATAGTGTAGATAATGATAAAAAATATAAAGATTCTGCTAACTTCTTGATTCAAATGTTCGGAATCAACGAAAAAGGTGAGTCTTGTTCAATCATTGTAGAAGATTTTAAACCATTCTTCTACGTAAAAGTAGGTGATGACTGGAAGATTGAACACAAAAATCAGTTCTTGAATTTTGTTAAAAAATCAGTCGGTAAGTACTATGAAAATTCCATAACCGAATGTAAAATAATAAAACGAAAAAAATTATATGGTTTTGATGGAGGTAAAGAACATAAATTTATTGTGTTTCAATTCAACAACGTTCAAGTATTCAACAAAGCAAAATATTTATGGTACAATAAAGACCCAACAAATCGCAAGTTACTTCCAGAAGGACTCATATTCAACAACACCAAAACATACTTATACGAAGCCAATATTCCTCCTCTTTTGAGATTCTTTCATATTAAAGATATTAGTCCTTCCGGTTGGATTGCTTTACCAAACAAAAAAACAATTGAAATTTTGAACGACCGAAAAACCAACTGTACATTTGAATTTATGATTAGTTACAAAAATATTATTTCTTTGAATGAAAATGAAAAACGAGTTCCTTATAAAATATGTAGTTTTGATATTGAAGCAAGTAGTAGTCACGGCGACTTTCCAGTGCCGGTCAAGTCTTATAAAAAATTAGCAACTAACATTATTGAATATTTAGAAAATAACGACACTATTATTGAAAGTAAAGAAAAATGTCAGACCATATTAAAACAAATTTTATTTACAGCATTTGGTTACGAAAAAATGATTGAAATTGATATTGTTTATCCTAAGAAATCACCAAAATCACGTGAGGACCTTGAAAAAATGATTGATAAGTGGTTACTAACTCCAGTGCGCAAAATTCAAACAGATACTGCGGACTTACAAAGTCAGTTAACAATTGAAGAAATGTTTGAAAGAATGAATGCGGAAGCAAATAAAGCAGACGACGCTGATGCCGAAGAAAGTGCAATTGACAATGAGACTTTTGCTGCATTCAAATATAATGACGTTAAAACACCTTATTATAAAAAACCGACTGTTCCAAAAATAAAATCAATTGTGAATAACAACAAAGACACGATTGTTGATGTACTGTGCGAGAAAAAACACCCGCGTGAGTCCAAGTTATTAGAGTTAAATATTTCACTCAACTCTTGTTTTCCCAAGTTAGAAGGTGATAAAGTAACCTTTATTGGGTCAACCTTTTCAAGATATGGAGAACCCGAACCTTACTTCAACCATTGTGCCGTATTAAATTCTTCATCTGACGTGCCAAATACAGTCATTGACTGTTATCCAACCGAACACGACTTACTTCTTGCTTGGAAAGATTTGATTCAACGTGAAAACCCCGACATTATTATCGGTTATAATATATTTGGTTTTGATTACGAGTTTATGTTTCGTCGTGCAGAAGAAAATGGTTGTGTTGAAGAATTCTTAAAATTGTCTCGTAATAGAGATGAAGTATGTGGTTCCGTTGACCCAAACACACACCGTTATAAAATAGAAGAAAGTAGTATTCATATTGCAAGTGGACAACACGATTTGAAATATATTAAAATGAATGGACGTATTCAAATTGATATGTATAACTTCTTTCGTCGTGAAGAAAATTTGACTTCTTACAAATTAGACTATGTTGCGGGTCATTTTATCGGCGACTATGTGAAAACGTTGTCGTCAGATGATGCGAAGCAAACAACTGTGCAAAGTGGAAATTTAACTGGTTTATTGAGTGGAAGTTATATTCATTTTGAAGAAATTGGTCATTCCGTTGACTACTATCAAGACGGTAAGAAATTCAATGTAATTAGTGTAGATAAAACCAAAGGAACATTTGTAGTGAATGCATCGGTCACACCGGATATGAACAAAAAAGTAAGATGGTGTTTAGCAAAGGACGATGTCACACCAAAGGATATGTTTAGAATGACCAATGGCACAGATGATGAACGTGCCATCATTGCGAAATACTGTATTCAAGATTGTAACCTCGTTCATTACTTGATGAACAAAGTAGATGTTATGACCGGTTACGTTGAAATGTCTAAGATTTGCAGTGTTCCAATCAGTTTCCTCATTTTGCGCGGTCAAGGTATTAAATTAACCAGTTATGTTGCTAAAAAATGCCGTGAAAAAAATACATTAATGCCAGTAATGGAAAAAATGGAAAGCGATGATGGTTACGAAGGTGCTATTGTGTTAGACCCTAAATGTGACTTGTATCTGGACAATCCAGTTGCTTGTGTAGATTATGCATCTCTATACCCATCATCTATGTTGAGTGAAAATTTATCCCACGACAGTAAAGTATGGACGAAAGAATACGACTTGAAGGGTGAACTAGTGGCAACGACTGGCGAACAAGATGCTGAGGGTAATTTCATTTATGATAACCTTGAAGGATACGAGTACGTTAATATTACATACGACACATTCAAATATCATCGTAAAACACCTACCTCGGCTGCTGAAAAAATCAAGTCTGGATACAAAATCTGTAGATTTGCGCAGTTTCCACACGGGACTCGGGCAATTATGCCTTCCATCTTGGATGAATTATTAGCGGCGAGAAAATCAACGCGTAAATTAATTCCTCAACAAACCGACGAATTTATGAAAAACGTGTTGGATAAAAGACAACTTGGTTATAAAGTAACTGCCAATTCACTTTATGGTCAATGTGGCGCGAAGACCAGCACATTTTATGAAAAAGATGTTGCTGCATCTACCACTGCAACTGGACGTTTGTTATTGACTTACGCTAAGAAAATTATTGAAGAGTGTTATGGTGACTCTGTGTGTGAAACTGCAAATCACGGTCCAGTATTGACCAAAGCCGAATACATTTATGGCGATAGTGTTGCTTGTTACACACCCGTCTATGTTCTCGTAAATGGCAATGATTTTGATGTTTGTAAAATAAATCAACTTTCGGCACGTTTTGGCGATGACAACTGGGTTTCTTGCACTGAACCCGGAAAAGAAGAAAAAGAATATTGTGAAATGGTTCAAGACGTGCAAACGTGGAGTGAAAAAGGTTGGACTAAATTACATCGTGTCATTCGTCACAAATTAGCGCCCCATAAAAAAATGATACGTGTTGTTACTAATAAGGGACTAGTAGATGTAACTGATGACCATTCGTTGCTTCGTTACAATGGCGAAGAAGTCTCACCTAAAGATGTTGAAATTGGGGAAAGACTCATGCACAACGACCTTCCACTTGGTCTTCCAGAAGAAGTAAGAGACTACAACTATAATTACGATGGGTTTGAACTGAAGGTTGAACAACATTTACTTGCTGCGTTAGTCTATCTAATGATGGAAAATATCGGAGTGTATCCTATTATTGTTGAAGGTTCAGAGGAAAATACTTATAAAATTATCCTAGACCCAGTTGAGTCGTTCTTCTATAGTTCCGAAGATTTACAAGTAACTCATCCCGACAACAAGTATACAACTATCAAGAAAATGCACGAAATTGATTATCCTTCAGAAGAATATGTATATGATTTGACAACTGAAAATCACCATTTCGCTGCGGGTGTTGGTAATATGATTGTGCATAATACAGATTCAGTATTCTTTACATTCAATCTACAAGACCCAAATGGTGTTCCTATTCGTGGGAAAAAAGCACTGGAAATTACAATAGAACTGGCGCAAGAAGCCGGTCATTTGGCATCTAAATTCTTGAAATGTCCGCACGATTTGGAATATGAAAAGACATTTATGCCCTTCTGTTTGCTTTCTAAGAAAAGATATGTCGGTATGTTGTATGAACACGACCCGGCGAAAGGAAAACGCAAAGAAATGGGAATTGTCTTGAAACGACGTGATAATGCGCCGATTGTGAAGGAAATTTATGGCGGGATTATTGATATTTTGATGAAGGAAAAAGACATTGGAAAAGCAGTGGATTTCTTGAAAGGTTGTTTGAAAAATATAGTAGATGAAAAATATCCCGTGGATAAATTGATTATTACGAAATCGTTACGTAGTGGTTACAAAAACCCACAGTCTATTGCGCATAAAGTTCTTGCCGATAGAATTACGGCGCGTGATCCGGGGAATAAACCGGGACCCGGTGACCGAATTCCTTATGTATATATTCATAATGCAAACAAAAAAGCATTGCAAGGAGAAAAAATTGAGACACCTATTTTCATCAGAGACAACAAATTGAAAATAGATTATTCGTTTTACATTACGAACCAAATTATGAAACCAGTCCAACAAGTATTTGCACTAGTGTTGGAAAAAATGTGGGAGATGAACAACAAGAAAGCAAAAATTGCGTTCTTCCGTAGAGAAGTGGAGAAACTGCGGGCAAGTGTAGAGCCGGAGAAGTTTGAAGATAAACTGGAGTCGTTGAAGAACAAAGAAGTGAAAACACTGTTGTTTGATGAGTTTCTACGTGAAACCAATAATCAAAAAGAATGTAACCGCGTGATGACAAGTTTCTTCAAGAAAAAGTAGAGTTATTTGCGTTGTCGTCTGGTTTTATTCTTTCTCTTCGGCATTTTTCTTTTCTTGATGGTTTTTCTTTTAGGTGATTTTTTGTTTTTTCTGCGGGTGAATTTGGGTTTATGGGATTTACTTCCAGCTTTTTTGAGTGTTCTTCCTTCTCTGTGGAATTGTCCTTTAGATGGTTGTGGTCCAGAAGGTTTATGAGAGTTTCCAGAAGGTTTATGAGAGTTTCCAGAAGGTTTATGAGAGTTAGAATTTGGATTTTCTCTATCTCTTGACCTTGACCTTGATATGTCACGTACACTATCTTGTTTTGTAGTTCCTCTTCCTCGTTCAACTACTAATTTTGGGTTAATTTTTTTTTTAATTTTTTCAACTCTTTCATTTATATTATCATCTATAATTTTTATTTTTTCATTATTATTTTCCATTTGTTTTTTATTATTACTGTTAAGTTTTCCAGTAATATATTCTCTTAGATTCAATAATAACTCAATAGTAACTGGTATCGTTAAATCATCGTTGCATATAGTCCAATTAGTAACATCGTCATCTATTTTTGGAAGCCCAATTTTCTCAAAAAAATGAGTTAAACCATGTCTATCATTTATAATACCAAGTATAATATCATCTCCTACTATATCAATTTTTTCTATTTTAAGGTCGTCACGTGTTTTAGTTTGACTTCCACTAGTAAGAAAATCAAATAAAGATTTGTTTTTACCTTTTGCATCTGGTTCAGTTGTCAACCTGTCTCGTATGTAATCAATATAACTTGATATTATATGTAGTATTTTTTTTTCATCTACTTTACCAAGTAAGGTTAAACAAATAAGATTATATTCTCCCTCATTATTTATAGAGTTTATATTTTTTAGACAAAACTCTGAAAATGTTTTTTCATTTATACCATATGTAGTATATGTAGTATACAAAGTCAGCAATATATCTAAAATTTGTTCTACCATATTATTTGTTATTTTTAAATGAGTGATACTAACAGTAAGAAGTTGTTTCAACTCTGTGTAACCTTGAAAATTTTTTATATTTTTACTATCTAGTTTATATTGTAATTCCGTTGACCCTAAGTCACTAAACATTGTATATTCATTTAATAACTCGTTTATATCAAATGATGGATTAATATATGACTCATCTGACATTGCTAATAACATATTACTTATATTTTGAGTTGATTCTTTACTTAAAACTAACCTATTATTTATATCACTCACGGTTTGTATAACTAAAGCCTTGGTTTTTTTCAAATGATCGTAATAACCAAGGAATCTATTTTCATATTTTTCCTCTATTATTTTTAAAATGTCATACTGTATACTTTCAAATTTAGTTAAGCTTTTTTTTTTTTTTTCACTAAGTTTTCTAACAGCAGTATTTATAAAAGTTAAATATTTATTTCTACAGTATTTTTCATAACCCTCTAAATCAACATTAAAAATAAACGATAAATTTTTTTTTAGAGATTCACTATCATTTTTAGGAATTTTATAAACTTCATAATTTTTTTTAGATTTCATACATATATACTCTAAACCACTTATATACCCACTTAAAACCCACATCAAACAAGATTCACCACAAAATTTATCTACTGTTCCAAATACTTTAGGAAAAATGCCAGAATCTCCACTATCATATAAATAACCACCTTTTTGAATAACTACACGTGAGGACAAGTCGCCAATTGTTTTTAATCCAGCTCTACAACAAAAAGCTTGAGTAAGATATTGACTTAAGTCTGTTAGTTTATTTAAACCGGGTGATAATAAAACTTGGGAAAAATTAATATACTTATCATCCATAAAAAGTTGAACAAGTTTTTGGATAACATTTGCGTCACTCACATAATAACTACCTAGTTCCGAAATATTACTCTTAACATCTTTCTCATCTGATTCATCACCACAACTTCGTAACGCACATTTAATATCAGTAACAAAACGTTCACCTAACATTCCGATTAATTCCACAACTGAATTCAAAGACACCCCACCGTTATAATTGTATATTTCAAAAAACAACCCACTATCTGTTTCAACATAAGCAATTATTTGATGGGTTATACTATTATCTTCGTTTAATGTAGAAGTCATCCTATACGAAACCGCGTTGAATATATTCGGGAAAGTACAAACTTGTATAGGGTTGGTTCTATCAGGATGTGCAGTACCAGACCCACAATCAGCATTAGTACATAATCTTCCATCTAAACGTACATCCGTTATCTCCTTTGATCCACTTTCGGAGAAACACTCCAAATCTTGAGGAATCACTAATTTAATATCATCTCTCATAACTGCTGTAGGTTCTAATAAAAACTCATTAAATCTTACACCATTCTCAAGTAAATAGTTTATTAATTCATTTATAAGTTTTTTAAATTCTGTGTGACCTTTTTCTGGAACAAATTTTGTACTTTGACTACTTTTAATATTTTCTAATAACTCTTCAGTTTCTACGATAAGATTATGTTTAATTGTTTCATCCATGTCAAGTGTTTCAAGTATATTTAAAAACGCTCTGTAAACTTTTGTTAAATCGTGAGAAACATCTATTACATTTGACTTACCGTTGACTCTATAAATTTTTTCTTCTATTTCTGGATTAGTGGGTTTTAATTTGTCTAACTGTTCCTTGATAGTATCAATAACCAAACTCTCTTCAATAAAACTATACGCAGGAGAAGGTGGGGTATCATATTCAACACTACGCGAGAGTTCAGTAATTCTTGATATAATTTCTGCAAGTTGGGACTCTAAAGCAAACATTCTGAATTCGCGCAGTTCTTTCCATTTTTTATAAAGTGGACTACTTACATTCCACCAGTTTTCTTCTGCTCTTTTTTCAACAGACGGTGGAACACTTCTAAAAGACACTACTGACATGGCATCTTGAGATGTATTTTGATCATACATCGGACTACTTTCATCAGGTTGTTGAGAATACGAAGCATTTCTAATAGTTGTATTCCACTTTCCTATTGGAGAACCATTTTTATCAAAATTCATTCTATATTTAAAATATATATTATCCATATATTTTAAATTTCTCTCCTTTTTCTAAATTCAAAAATAAAAAATCGCAACAAATATATATACCAATGAAACTATTTAATGATATATCCAATTTTAGTAATGTCTCCGATTATTTACCCATTTTAAATGGAATCTTGTTCGTTGAAACATTCGTCATTTTTTTCACATTACACAACTTCCTTCGTTCAAAAACTTTGTCTCTCTGGTACAAGAAATTTCAATTGTCCGCCGTTTTAGCCGATGTGACCATCGTATTTTTAGTCATTATTCTCACTCGGTTCCTCTACCATTTCTTCTTTTCCCAATTTTCTCTCATTCTCTTTATTCTTTTAGCGTTAGTCATTCAAACCATTCACGATTTCCTCTTTTACAAATTCTTCACACTAGTACCCCGCGGTATAAACGGAATGCTTGACGTCTTCAAAGACTATGCCAAAGAAGCCAGACAATACGCTATTTTAGGCGATAGCACCATTATTATCTGCTCTTCTCTCTTCGCCTCCCATTTTGCAACCTATTCTTTCAACACAAATATCATTAATCTCATTTTCACACTCTACTTTATTCCATACCTTTTATACATTTAAAACATAAGTCACTCTACTACAAGTGACGTATGTTTTGCAAACAAAAATCCATATTATTTTTTTACACCAGACACGGTATACATCAATTCTTCATCGTATTTATGAATAAGTCGTATCATTTCTAAAACAAAAATTTCATTTGTTTTATAGAATACACCCAACTGTTTCAATGCTTTCTCTCTATAATACAAATCACCTCTATGTTTCTTGTCAGCAAGTGTTTTATTTTCTAGGTTACTATCAATTATTGAAACTCTATGTTCAATGTTTTTTATGACATCATTTAAATTTCTGTAACTGATTTTGCCTTGAAAATCACCAAACACCAAATCAACATTATTCAAAACATCCACATCCATTTCATCATAACTAACATCAATAATATCTGTATAATATTTGGGAACAAATGCTGGTTCATTTTTACTATTCAAAATAGACTCATAATACTCTTTTGCTTGAGTTGACATGGTGTCTATTGTGTCGTGTGTATGATATTCTTGTTCATTATTATAGTATACGTAGTTTGACTGTTCACTCGCACCTTGTCTTGGGTCTTTCTCTCTTATTAGATTATCTGATAAGTACCCAATTTTATAGGTTGAACTTAAATTACTGTGACGATATTTGAATTTTAAAAATCCATTTTCTTCAGATAACCATTCTATTAAAAGTGATGTGTTTCTAGCAATTTTTCTTCTTTCTATAAGTTGTTGTTCTGGAGTTTGTAAGTTAAGTTTTTTTGAATATTCATCATTTAAAATAACTTTAACATCTATATCATAACTTTTATACTGTGAAATTATATTTTTCATTGACGTATTGAATTCTTTAACAAAATCATTATTTTCAAGATTACTTTTTATGATTGACGCAATTAGTTTTTGATTTTTTATATCTCGTGGGTCACTAATATCCCGCGCTACATTTTTTGGAACTGGCAATCCTCTCATATAAAATTTACTGTCCAAATTAGGGTAGTTATTTCTATACATATCAAGATATTTTTTATAAAACAAATCAACTATCTCACTACTATCCAAATTAATAACCGAATCATATAACGCTAACTGATTTGACTTACCACCCATCAATAAAAAAGTACACTTATCTTGCAATAAGTATGAAGCAACAGAAAGAAGTAAGAACCCATAACAGTAAGGAAACTCATCAAAAATTACAGACTTATCAACTGGGGAAAATCCGGGAAGTTGTTCTCTGATAACTCTACAAATATCGTTTGCCTTGACGTAGTCTGATAATTTTTTTTTAAATTCAAAAATCTTCATTCCAGTGCGGTTTTCAATTAAAGAATTCCAATAATTATAAATCGGTATTGTTCTAGTCAGTTTGATATAACGAATATCTCCATAGTCTATTATAAAGTCTTTTATTGACTTGTGTTTAGTCGTCATATAATTTTGAATATCCGCATTATTAGAAACAATATACTTAATCAACTCAAAATTACTTTCTAGTTTGGCAAGTATCATCATTAATGTTACTATTTTGTGTTGTCTTTGCTTACCATCGCTAGTAGTAATTGTATAAACTTCATCCGTAAAGTTTTTAATCTTGTTTTCATAAATTTTAAATATTATACTATACAATTTACTCTTCGTTTCATCTGTAATTTCACTGCGATATATCTTATCAAAGATAAATAACAAACCATCCAATTTTTCGTCTGTTGAAACTATGTACCCAGCAATATATTTAAAAATGATATCCATTCTACTTGTATATTTATTTATGAAAAGGGGAATAATATCTTTGGGTTGAACTAAACGGAACGCTGGAGGCAAATTTGGCATTTTTGAACGTAGTTTACTTAAGTCTATTATACTTTCATCAATATATTTATTTATTTCTTCAACAACCTTGTCCTTGGGCGTATCCGATGTAATATCATTCATTAATAGTATACAAATATATTTATCAACAATTTCATTAATATCATTTTGTTTAGACTCAATCATACTATAAAAATCTTTCTCGGTTGTTACGGATGTTAACCCACTTTTAACTTTATTTAAAAGTTTTTCCAAATCTAACTTGTATTTAGTAATTAAATTTTGTCTTTGATTTACAGTCATTGGTGCACCGCCACGTATTTTTTTGAACAAACGTGTTCTTCTTTTAATAGTTTTATTATTTTTTTTCCTCTTAATATATTTTTTTCGTTTTGTGTTATGTTTTATTTTCATTATTTTTGACATTTTTAGTATATATATTTAACAATAAAATAATATTACACTCATAATTTTATTTTATTCTGTGGTCATTCTATTTTATCATTCATCGTCGTTGGGATGTATATATCCTTGAAAAATAATCTCGTTATTGGAAACATCTACGCTGTAAGTTGTACCATTAAAATTAAACTGTGTATTTGGAAAACTACTTGAAAATAAATCACTCAACATATTTTCTGTTACAGATGTCAAGTTACTTATAAATTCAGTATTGTTTGTTGGTTCTGGGACTGAATTTCTTACGCGTGGTTCTGGAGTGGAAGAAGCAGTGCGTAAAGTTGAACCAGAACTTTCTGAACTATATACGGGTGGAGGAATTTCTTCCTTTGTTTCCTCCTTACTTTCTTCTTCCTTTGTTTCTTCATAGTTAAAACGTCGTCTTCTATTATTCATTGGTATATAATCCCGAATATCATATCTACATATTGGACATCTTACGTTGCTTTGAAACCACTGTTGCAAACTGTTCGGATTAAATATGTGATTACATCCTAAAATTTGTAAAACCTCCGTATCAGTTTCAAATCTTTCTAACGTAATTGGGCAAATTACATTCAAAGGTTCTTCTATATTTGAATACAACAATCGTCTGGTGCCATTGGTAATTTGTTCTGTGGTTGGATACACCAGCACATTATCATAAAAACTTGACAGTCTTGGAAAAAATCTTCCCGTTATTCCACCAGCAATAGTATCAAAATTAATGCTTTCGGTGTTGAATACAGTTGTATTTGGTCTTCTTCTAGTATTCAACCCACCCCGACTTCTTAGTCTAGTTCTTTCTCTTTCTTCAGTTTCTCTATTGTTGTTTGTTGTTTCTGTATCCTCATTATAAGTATCTAATAAATAGCGCGCCAAACTAACTAAATACAAACGACTTGATAAAGAAAGGTTACTGTTATCATTATTATAATATGAGTTACTGCTTGGACGAGTAAATGTTCCAAAAGTAGGTTGTCTGAAATCATCTTCTGTATTCGTATCCAAAGAGTCTGATACACCAGTAACAAGATTGATAATATTTCTAATACTGTTTAAATTTTCATACATTACATTTACTTGTTGATATAACAAGTCAATATCTCGTACCGTTTGATTGTACATATTCAAATAGATATTTAATATAATTCTATCATTGTCACTTAATATAGGAAGACGGTGTGAAGTTCTACGAGGTTGATTGTTTCTATTAGACATTATATTATATTTATATAATATTTAATAAATACATTTAAACGTATTTCAATGATTATTAATTAATAATAAAATAAAGAATGAACTATGAAAAATATGCAGACAAAGGACTAACTGGATTAGCAAATCTAGGAAACACGTGTTTTATAAATTCTTGTATGCAAGTGTTGTCTCATACGTATGAGTTAAACGATTTTTTAAACAAAGACGATGGAATTTATAAAAAAAAATTAAAAAATAAATACGAATCTGCGTTGATTATTGAGTGGGATAATTTACGTTCTTTGATGTGGAAAAACAACTGTACAGTTAGTCCGGGTAAGTTTATTAAAACAATTCAAAAACTAGCGCAAATTAAAGAGATGGATATTTTTACTGGTTATGCTCAGAATGACTTACCAGAATTTCTACTTTTTGTTATAGATTGTTTTCACACTAGTTTATCAAGAGAAGTAAATATGTCTATAAATGGTGATATTGTAACTAGTACAGATAAGTTAGCAGTAGATTGTTTTGATATGATAAAAAAAATGTACACTAAGGAATATTCTGAAATTTGGAATATGTTTTACGCAATTCACGTTTCACAAATTATAGATTTAGAAACAAATGAAATATTATCATCATTACCAGAACCGTACTTTATGATTAACTTATCTTTACCGGTCGGTAATAAATCACCTACATTAATGGAATGTTTTAACCACTATGTGAATGGTGAAAAACTAGAAGGCGAAAATGCGTGGTTTAATGAAAAAATAGGAAAAAAACAAGACGTACAAAAAAAAATTATTTATTGGAGTTTTCCAAGTATTTTAGTAATTGACATAAAACGTTTTAACAACCATCATAAAAAAAATCAAGTTTTAGTAACATTTCCTTTAGAAAATTTGGACTTAAGTGAATACGTAATTGGTTATAAAAAAGAATCTTATATTTATGATTTGTACGGAATATGTAATCATAGTGGAGGAACCCACGGTGGTCATTATACGGCATTTATAAAAAATGCAAACGGTAAATGGTATCATTTCAACGACACATTTGTAACAGAAGTAACCCGTTTAGAAGATTTAATTACGTCAAAAGCATATTGCTTTTTCTACAGAAAAAAAACTATTCAATAATAATATGGAGGCATCTACAAGTTCAACCGTTCAACCACAAAATATGTATGACTATATGAATACTTTAATAATGAACCCAGTTATTTTTGCAATAATTATCGTAGTTTTTTTCACATATTTAATATTTTTCAGCAATTTAGGAAAAAGTAACCTTACTCCAACACCAACCGATTTAACATCTACTACCACAAGTAGTTTGGGGTCAACCTCAAATATACTAACGATAGTTATAGTTGGAATACTTGTTGTATTGGTATTAATTAATGCAGTCCAATATTTCTTTGGGATTGATGTTGTTGCTAATTTAAGTAATTTATTTACTCCAGATGCAAAACTAGATGTAAAAGTAATACAAAACGACCCAAAACCACATGGTCCTTCAGTTGTACCGGAAATAAAAATACGTGAACAAGTATTCAATATTCCTGGAAACTATTATGGATACGAAGATGCTAAATCATTATGTAATGCGTATGGTGCTCGTTTAGCAAGTTACAACGAAATAGAAGACGTATATAAAAGTGGAGGTGAATGGTGTAACTATGGTTGGTCTGATGGACAAATGGCATTATTCCCAACACAACAATCTACGTATGATGGGTTACAAAAAATACCTGGACATGAAAATGACTGTGGGCGCCCCGGCATAAATGGTGGTTATATTGCAAACCCTCAAGTTAAATTTGGTGTAAACTGTTTTGGTTATAAACCAAAAATTACACCAGAAGAACAAGAACTCATGCAAAATAGTAGTCCATACCCAAAAACAGAAAAGGATTTAGCAATGGAGAAACGAGTAGAATATTGGAAAAAACGACTAAATGAAATATTAGTCTCTCCATTTAATTATAAAACTTGGAGCAGAATATAAATAAATACATTTATTCAGTGTCATATATATTATTAAACGCTTCGTATATTTGTTTTTTCGTAATATGCTTTTGTGCATTTAGAACATCTCCCATACAAATAAAAGTATCTTCAACACAAGATGCATATTTGTCATTTAGTATATATTTTACACAAAATTCTGGAGTTAAATCTTGCGTATATAAAATGGTTCTAATAGATAAAAAATTTATATTTTTTTCTAAAAGGTCAATAGTGTATTTTTTACGATGTAACATATTGTCATTTAAAAAAATAAAGTCATTTGGAGCGCGCGACTGGTTTTGTAATTTACATTTTTCCTCCAATATTTTCATTTTTCGCTCTTTTCTTCTTTGTTCTACTTCAAATAGTTGTTGGTTCATTCTTTGAACTGTTTTTCTGGTTATTCTTTCCATTTGTATAATATATGTAAAAATAAAAATTGAAATAATTAGTATAATTAAATTTAAAATACACAAAAATATAATGCCAAGAATGTCACAACAACAACGAGAAAACTCAGAATGTGTCTCTATAGAAACGCAAACTCATCCAGAAGAGTTGCTGCATAGAAAATGGGATAAAATGAAACAAGCGTACGACTTGGTAGTGCCTTACTTTCAGTGGGCATATTTTATTACAAAAGTTTATATATTATGGATTATTATCCATTATATATCTGTCCAACTGTATGTAAAACATTGTGTTCCATCAACAGTTTGGGGATTTATTACATCACCAATATTAGTTTCGTCTCCACATTGTAAAGCAATGCGCTGGATATTACATACCGGAGCAAATACAATAGACAATATGTGGAACACAATTGGTGTATGGTTTTCTGCAAAACTACTCCAAATAAATTAAAGTTTTACAATATGAAATAACTTAAACACATAAATGATAAAGTATTTAAATTATATAATGAGTTCAACATTATCACTACAGATACCGACAGAAGTAAGTTATACAAAAAGACATCGTTTCCCATGGAGTGTAAATGAAATAAATCGCCTATATAATGAGTATGAAATAAAAGAATTAACAATTAGACAAATTGCTAAACTACACGATAGAACTTATAAAGCAATACTATTTAGATTACAACTAGAAGGTTTAATATTATCAGACTGGTCTGATGCAAGATGTGCGTATGAAATGACAGATTAACCAGACCTATTTTTCCTAGTTTTTTTCTTTGAACTTGTTTCGTTACTAGTTGTACTTGTTGCATCGTCTGATTTTCTATTTTTTCTAGAATTCTTCCTTGTTGGTTTGTCTTCAATCAACTCTAATAGTTTATCGTGTAAGTCATCAGACAAAACTTCGTCATTATTTATTTCTTTACGGTGTTTCCCTCCCAACACTTGTCTACTGGTTAAATATAATGTGGTTGGGACTGCTACATATTTTAAATGTTCTGACATACTTGATGTTGAAGAATCGTCATCGTCATCGCCACTTCCACCGCCAATGGTATGTTTAAATTTATTCAAAATTGAATCCAAACTGAATCCAATATTCGTTACGTGACTGTCTTTTTCGTTAAAAATAAATTCGTTGTCTGATAACATATACATATTATACATATAATTTTATTTTTACTTTATATTACGAATAAAGTAAAAATGTGGTTAAGGAGAAGAGTGGTAACGTTTTAATTCTTGTACTGTCTTGGTTTCTCTATTTTTTTTTAAATAATTTACAATTTTTGTCACTTGTTCTTCATTATGAATGATTTCGCCTAAAGATTTTTCAACATATTTAAAACTTAGGGGGTTAGATATTTTTGTTGTAACAAACTTCAACTTTCCATCGCTAATTTGAATGTTTGCGTTTTGTAAGTTGTTTCTTTCTGCGTGTGTAAAAAGTGTTTTGGCCAGTTCTGCTTTTTGTTCTCTTAATTCGTTCAAATTTTCAGTTAAAATTTTAATTTTATTGTCCAAAGAAACCCATTTTTGAATATTTTGTTCAAAAGTCATTTTGTTGATTGTTTAATTTATATATATATGTTAAAAAATATTAATTGAGTTCGTAATCCAAAAAATAAAATATAAACAAGTATAAAAACATTTCCGATGAATGTTAAAAAAACAATGATAACAACACCACCAAATATATTGGCAACTAAACAGAATTATTCAACAAGAACAATACTATTCACCAATGCAAGAGACGAAAAAAATATGAAAGAATGGGTCACTCATCATTTGTTGTTGCGTTTTGACATTATTTATATATTTGACCATAAATCAAAGATTCCGTTAAAAAATGAATTTCACAATTTTAGCAAAAGAGTCATTATTGAAAGAATTGAAATGAATAACCCGATAAAACTACCTTTGATGACACGAGCAGTTAAAATTGCCAAACGACTTGGTGTAGACTGGATGTTATATTTAGATGCAGATGAATTCCTCGTGTTGAATCATTTTATGGGTGTAAGACATTTACTGCGCAACTACAACTTTGCACATTCTCTTGGTATAAACTGGTTGATGTTTGGTTCAAGTTATTACAAGAAAGACCCTATAGGACTAATAACGGAAAACTACACAAAATCTGTTCAAACAATAGACCAACACGTTAAAACTTTTGTTAGACCCGAGTATGTTACTTCAGTAACTAACCCACACTATTTTAATGTCATATTTCCTAATAAAATGTTTTCTATAAATATGAAAAATATGTCTGGAAGTCCAGCGTTTAATATTTGGACAATTGATTATAAAGACGCTCCAGCATTTATTGCTCATTATGTGCATCAGTCTGAAGAGTCATACATTAACCGAAAAGTTAAACTACCAATGGACTCACATAACTCATATAGGGGAGTTGACCAACAAATGCATAAACATTATAATGATGTTGATAATTTTTTAGTGAGAAATAAGTATGCCACAAGAACAAGACATTTTCTAAATATTGCAAACAACGTCTCTGTTTCAAATGATGTAGAAGAACAAATTGAAGAACAATTAAAAATTATGGAGAAAACAGATACAACTTTGTCAGAAACACCCAACAACACTGTGTTACAAAATGATACTGTATAAGACTTGATACTAAATATGAAAATAATATAATGTGGTTAACTACGTTATATTATTACACTATACGAAAACTACTTACCTACGGTAATGTTTGCGAGTTCCATGACTTTTGTTTCTCATACGTCTTGAGTACTTGTTTTGTAATGCAAGTAATCCAAATGGGACGATTGCTTGGGATATAACGTTTCCGAAAAAACCGCCGCGTTTTCCTTTACGAGTGCCACGACGTCTTCTTCCACCGGCTTGGATATTTGCTTGGACATTTATATTTCCATCTAAAGGACGAATTTCATTTCCAAAAGGAACTGGTCCTTGGGTTGCAAAGACATTATTCCATTGAGTATTTCCATCGCCAACTTTAGATAACATATATGAAGCTGAATCAGAATATGGCGCTGGTGCAGGTGGCGCTGGAGGTTCTCCAGAACCACCTCTTTGTCTTCGTCTTCTACCTCCAGCTGCAGCCATTGCACCTGGAACACCTGGTACGTGCATTCTTTTAATTTTTCTAGACTTACTAGACTTTTTTGGCATTATATAAATTAAATAGAAAATAAATTATTGATTTTTAGTAAATGATTTATAATTACGCAAAATTAAAAAAAGTAATATTAATATTGCTAAAATCATTATAAAAATTAAAAAAATGAGAGAAATGATAATATAAATATAAGGACGAATTTGTAACAAAATAAACTCAATCATTGGTTTGCATATCATTTTTAATTCATGCCGAATATTTTCTTTTTTTAATATGTCTAAACATTGTTGAATAATTGTATTATCTTTCATACTTACAATGTATAAAATAAATACGTGTTTTTTGCGTGTTACTGTGATTTATTTTTTCTTTTTAAAAAATAATGGAAAATAATATATTTGAACCAAATAAAGAGTTTGTTTTTTCTAACATATCTTTAGCGCAACCAAGTTCTATACAAGGAGGTGCATACTTTACTAAAATTTTATATAACAGTAAACCATTTTATATTGAAACGCCGAAATGTTCTACGAAACAAGGTTTTGTAAAAAATGGGAAAAAAATATTTTGTGACTTAATGTTTGATAATAGCAATGAAGACTTTATCAACTGGATTGAAAATTTAGAAACAGTATGCCAAAAACTAATTTACGAAAAAGGCGACTCATGGTTCCAAAATAAATTAGAACTAGATGACATTGAAACTGCATTTACCAGTGCATTACGCATTTATAAATCTGGTAAATACTATTTAATGCGTGTAAATGCAAAAATGAACTATAATACAAATATTCCTCTTGTTAAAATATACAATGAAAGTGAAGTGCCTCTTACAACGGAAGATGTAAATAGTACTACAAATATAATTTCAATTGTAGAAGTTCAAGGTATCAAGTTTACGAGTAGAAATTTTCAAATTGAATTAGAAATGAAACAAGCTATGGTATTGAACACGTATGAAATGTTTGAAAACTGCTTGATTAAAAAAAGTAATAGTAAAAATGAGTCTTTTCAGTCTCAAAGTGTCTATAATGAAAACCCTTTTGGTGATAAAATATTAATACAAAATAAACGGGATACTGAACAAGTTAAACCCTCGGTTAATTTAGAAGAAACTATAAATAACAACGATACTCTTTCAGACAACTCTTTAGAAAAAAATGAAGAAACTAATATTGCAACAGAAGTTGCACTAGAAATTGCAAACAATTTAGAAGAAAAAGATTTATTGAATACTCAAGAGTCATTCAGTAAATGTTTAGAAAAAACAAATGAAAGTCAACAAGAGAAGAATAATGAATATAATAGTAGCGATGTTGTAGATAAAAATGAGTTACATTTAGAAGTAGAAGAACTTGAAGTTGAAGAAAATAACTCTGATTTAAAAGAATTTGATATTAACGAAAACATAGATACTTTAGAATCTATTACTTTGAAAAAACCAAATGAATACTACTATCAAATTTATAAAGAAGTCAGAAAAAAAGCAAAACAAGCAAAAAAAGATGCTATTATTGCTTTTTTAGAAGCAAAGAATATTAAGAAACTTTATATGTTAGAAGATTTAGATGAAAGTGATAGTGAAGATAGTGACTTAAACAATTTAGAAAATTATTCTGATGAATCAGAAAATGAAGAAGATGAATTAATAGAAGAATAAGAATTATTAAGGATAATTTATGAACATAAATAATAACTTTGAACCAAGTTGTTTAATTTTAATCAAATTTTTAATTATAAAATTTAATTAAATCGTATTTAAAAAAATATTTTATCACTAATTTTATATAAATGAGCATTTCCTTCAAAAAGCTATGGTCGGATTATGGTATTGGTGCCATTATCGTATTATTAATTGTTGCATATGGTGTTAATCTATTAGCAAACTATTTAACAAGCAAAGGCAGTTTGGGTTCAGAAAAGTTTGGCGAACAACCAAAACAAGCGTATCGGGGAGGTCAACAACCATCTCAACAACCTTCGGGTCCTATGCCATCACAAGAAGGTAGCAACGAAGTATTTGCGTCAGTTAGTGGAGTTCCTACCCCATCCGTAGGTGTTCCAACTTCTTGTGGTCAACAAAGTATTCAAAACCCATCTGACTTACTTCCAAAAGATACTAACAGTGAGTGGGCTCAGTTAAACCCTTCCGGAAAGGGTGAATTAGCCAACATTAACTTGTTGAAAGCTGGTTATCATATTGGTATTGATACTATTGGTCAAACTTTAAGAAACGCCAACTTACAAATTCGTTCTGAACCACCAAATCCACAATTATATGTTGGACCTTGGAACTTGAGTACTATTGAACCAGACTTTATGAGACCTCCTCTTGAAATTGGTGCCGGTGTTCAATAAATTTAATAACTTTTATTTAGGTATTTAAATTTTCAAATTTCTATTATACAATAATAAAAACACTTAAAAATATATACAGTTGTTATATACTATGAAATATCTAACAACTATAAAAAAACTACTGTTTCCGAAAGAATTACCAAAACCCATAGGAAGATGGAGTCTGGAAAACTGCAACACCAAATTAAATACCAAAGTAGACTTGTCAAATGAAGACCATTGTGGTCCTTGTGGTCAATATGCCTTAACAAAAATTAAATATAATAAAACACCACGTGTTATGGGTGATTTAGAACAAAAATAATGAATACAAAATGTTGAGTAAATTAATATTATTCATATAATATATATTAGATGTCTATATCAAAACACAATGTTTTTTTTTATGTTATTTTAATTTTCGTATTATTTATCTGTTTGAAAATTTACAATGAGTCTGATGTTTTCAACTTAAAATGTATCGTTTCTGGTGTAGATGGTAACAAGTACTGTGTAAGAGAACGCGAAAAAATAAATGACGCTGCTGACCTACTAGCAACTGTTACTGGAAAATGTAATAAAATGGTTCAGTATATGAAGGAAAAATATCCGAACGACCCAAGAGTAAAAAAACTAGTAGAAGGATTCAACCCAAAAAAAATTAATGAAACACTGCCAACCAGTGAACTAACTGCTTACAGTGAAAACAAAGGAGAAAAGATAGCGTTTTGTTTAAATAGAACAAAAAACAGCACAACATTAATTGATATTAATACTTTAACATTTGTTGCTTTACATGAACTATCACATGTGATGACCACATCTATTGGTCATAAACAAGAGTTTTGGCAAAATTTTAAATTTTTACTAGAAAACGCAAAAACTGCTGGAATTTACGAACCAGTTGACTATAAAAATAAACCTCAAAGTTATTGTGGAATGACTATAAATGATAATCCTTTGTATGATTTGTAAATTATTTATCCTTATCAATAAGAATTTCTTTTGCCACATTTTTTATTATTTTTTCGTAGTTTCTTTCATTGTCTTCATCTTTTATCTCTCCCATAGAGTTATCCAAAATCTTCATATATTCTTCGTGTTTTTTAGTGGTAATATCGTCTGCTTTTGGATTTGCCTTTAACCAACTAGGGACTAACTTGATATTCTTGTGTTCTATCAATTTAATCGCCCGTTTCATATGTTTTTTATCATCATCCTTTACCCAAGTGTTATTATCTTTCACGTGAATCACCTCGCGTTTCAAGTCACTACAATGAATAGGTCTTTTGTAGACATCCAATCCTTTCAGTTCTCGTATCAAAATATTATTAATACTACCAACATAACCCAATCTTCCGAAGTTCTCAAAGTCTTTAAACCCGACGTCAATACCATTAATGAAATCCGTAATATTGAACGCATCCTTGCATTTTTCATTCAAGAAAATGTTCAAGTTAAATTTATTATTTGTAGTATTTGTAGTATTATTACTGTTGATTACTGACTTACTTTCTTTCGCAAGTTCAACAATTTGTTTCTGCAAATCTTGGTTAATTTCTATCATTTTCATAAACATTGTTTTCAACTCTCTCAATTCTTCCTCGGTTTTATTTTGTTTTTCTTCGTAACTTTCTTCTTTTTCCTCAGTTGTTAAAATAATATTTTCTTCGGAAAATTTACTTTTTTCTTCAGTAATTTTACATTTTTCTTCGGAAATTTTACATTTTTTTTGGTGTTTCCACAGTCCGCTTTTATTCTTGTAACTTTTACCACACTCACACGTTATATCAGTTTGCCCTTTTTCGCCCGTTTTTATTTCCATTTCGGTTTCCATAGTTTCCTTTATATGTTTACTTGTCAAAATATGACGTTCCCAACTATATTTTTTATAGCATTTAAAGTCACATTTTTCACAAAAGTTAAATAATTGCCCTTTATTGCCCTTTTTTGCACCAAAATCATTTCCTAAAGTTTCCATATTTTATAAAAAGAAAAAAATTTAAATCCTTTTTTTAAAAAACAAAAATCATGCTCACAAAATTATGGTGTCGCCCAAAATACGAAAAAGTTGTATTTAGAGCATTATGCTGTAAAACACGTTTTGAAAACTAGTTGTATCCAAAATACCCTAGGTTTTGAAAATTGGACATTTATTTTTGTCCATTTTTTCAAACCCCTATGGCTTTTGAGCAAAATTTTTACCATTTTCTGCCTTCGGATATTTTCTTTATTTTGAACACTTTTTGATTAAAAATAGTAAAGTGTTAGTTTTGATTGTTTTTTCCGAAGGTAAACTAATAACTATAATAACAAATATAAATATATGTTATGTTATTATAGTAGGTACTATGCAGTTATTAACTTTGTTATTATTTATTCCTTTTGTTAGCGCTATAAATTATTTGACAAATAAACAATGGTCACTAATAAAGTATATATTAAAACATCCAAAACGAACTGATTATATGGTAAATACAATTCATCAAGTGTTGTATCAACAATATCATCATAAAGCATATAATGTAGCATATGAATTCAAATCAAAATACAGTGTATTGTGTAGTCATATTTCAACAACAGAAATGAAGCAATATGCATCAAAAGGACTACTACTGGCTATAAAAAATTATAATCCAAAGTATCCATTTGCAAATCATATGTCGCTGTATGTAAATAGTCAGTTGTACATTGGTTTATCAAAACTACAACCTTTAACGAATATACCAATACATTTAAGGTTAAGTAAAAAATGGAAAAATGAAAATAAAATTTTGTATAAAAGACTCACAAATACAAAGTTAGTAGGAGATGATAATTATTTATACGATGTTGTGCAACAACAAAAAATGAAAACAAATCATTTAGAAAATACTTCAAAGTATCAAATGTTGATAGAAATATGGTCTACTATAAACAATTTAGATATAGAGTCTCAAAAAATTATGAAGTATAAATATAATTTTAACTTAGAAAAACTGCGTAGCAATACTCATGTTGCAGAGTTGATGTGTTGTAGTGATGAAACAATTCGTAAAAAATTATTAATTATTGAAAATATAATTCAAAAAGAATGTAAAAAATTGTAATTATAGTATATATATAATATAATGACAAGTAATTCCATATACAAGGTAAACTTATTAACAAATGATAATACAATTAATTCAATACACGTATTTTATGGTAATGATTATAATGTTGGAAATAATAAATTAAATCACTTATTTATGGAAAACCCAAACAATGAATTATTTTCAAACATATTTGATGTAGAAGAGTTAAATTATATTAAAAAAAATAATGTAAATGTTATTTTCTCCCAGCAAGAAATTCATTCGGATGATTCAATTGCAGCAATAAAAATAAAAATAATGGAAGAATATTCAAATACTTTTTCGTTAGAAGAAATATATTTATTTGCAGTAAAAGAAGAGACGTTGAATCCAATAAATATATACCAAAGTTTGAAACAAAAAAAAATAAACGCGCCTTCTTTGATAAATGACCCGGCGGATAGAAGAACAAGTAGTAGAATGATTACCAAAAAAATAGAATTAACCAAACCAAGACTAATGCAATTTTTATCAAATATTGTAAAGGATAGTATTTTCCCAACTCCAGTTCATTTTGATTTACCTAGTAAGGCAACTTATTCATATGATGACGTTGTTTCTCTCAACTTGACAAATAAATATTTAATAACAAAAGCATTAGGACAAAAATATTCTCTCATTGATGGGGAGTATCCTTTCATAAGTAACCCTTTCGCAGTTGAACATTTTGATGAGTTAATAGAAAAATACGTTAGAAAATCTCTTGCGTCTTTAAATAGTAATTTACTAATGAATACTGGAAAAATACACAAAAACAATATATACTTGTGCCTTGCTCAAGATATACTAGAAAATATTAAAAAAAATAATCTAAGTGAACAGATTGCTGTAAAAATATACTATCCAAGTCTATTTAAAGACGATGTATTTTCTCTCAACTTGTTGAATAATAAAAGACAATTACTGATTGAAAAATCATTAAAACAAGTAAATGATTCTACTTTTGATATGTTTTCAAGTGTTGATTTGTTTTATGACGTATATAAAGATAGAAAAGAGGAATTAAGTTACAAGTCTAGTGGTATAAAGTATATCAAACTGGAAATACATCCAACTTATGAAATAAAAATTCCACTTGATGTTATATTTAAAATACTACACGCAGAGAGAAATAAACCATTAGTTAAGTTCAATCCAGCAATAAGAAGACAAGAAAATATTTATAGAATTTATACAGATAAAATAGCAAAAGATGGTAGGAAAATTCCATTTTTGACCAAGGCAGATATAAATAGTTTAATGAAAGTGATGGGAAAAAGTAAGTCTGTTTCAGTGTATGTTCAACACTACTACGAGAGAAAAAAGTATAATAAAATATTTTGTGAATTTGAAGAAAATGGAAATATTCAAATTGAATGTGATTTTGAACAAATATTAAATGCAGAACAAATAAACGAAATTTTCAAAACGGTAGTGAACCCAGTTATAGATGAAGTAAAATCATATATAGAAAAGAGCGGTTATACCATTAACTTGTTCAATAGTATATATGATGACAATGTGAGTATAAAACAATTGACATATGAAACATCTGTGCAAATAAAAACCAATATAAAAATAGATGATTTAATTGGTTGTGTGTCAAGTGTTTTTTTGGTAGAGTCAAAAAATTTCAAAAAAGGAATTGAAATGCGATTCAAAAGAGTGTCTCATTTTAACAAAACAACCAGTCAAGAAGCATTCATCATTGAACAAATTGACAATAAAGTATCTGGTCTTGATATTATAAAAGGACTAGTTGAAAATTATAAAATGTCGGAACCAGAAGCGCGTGAACTACTTTCTAAATATGCTTCAGAGTTAGAAGTTGAAAAGGGTGCAAGAAAAAGTGACACAAAAGTAAAAATAAATCCGGGATTTAAAACAACTATTGCTTTGAAAAAAAATACAGATATAGTGACTATAACTGTTGATAGTATAAACGACATTCAATATTTGGAAACGATACCAATATATCTTGATTCATTTATTCGTTTATCACAAAATCCATTATCAACTGGAGTACCTCAAAAAGTAATTAAAAAACTATGTAACACTGATGCAAAGAAAGATATTATTGTAAAAGACGCGTTGTCATCTTTTTCAGATGAAAAAACATTGTCATCCAGTTCATTAAGTTCTATAAAAAGTTTTACTAAAACAACTAGCGATAAAGTTGAAAGTGAAGAACAGTATCAAAATTTCGTAGAAAATGATGAAGAAAATGAAGAAAGAGTGAATAATGCTTTTGATTTACTTGATTTGGACCTTATAGATATGGGGGATGATTCTAATGAATTGTCTGGAGGTGCTACATCTAGTAGTGGGGAAGTGTTGGATATAAATGATATTGTAATGAATAGTAACTCGCCATTAGAACAAGAAATTATAGTAAAAGAACCATCCCCTATACCAGAACCTATTGTAAAAACAAAAGAGAAAAAAAGTAAAAAATCAAAAATTCAAGACATGCTGGCAAACAATAATGAAAGTGTTAAAAATTTAGATGGGATGAGTATAAAAAACCCCAACTATTTTGAAACAAAGTTATATGATAATGATTCCGAATTGTTTTTAAGACAAGAACAAGGTAAATATAATCCTTATGGTAAAACTTGTGCAACCAATGCGAGAAAAACACCAGTTGTACTAAACCAAGAAGAGTTTAATAAAATCAATGAAGAAAAACCGGGGTTTTTTAAAGAAGGAGACGTTTTGAAATACGGTTCAACCCCCGAAAATGAAAATTACTATATATGTCCTCGTTATTGGTGTTTAAAAACAAATATGCCGATTGACCCTTCAGAAATAATAGAAGAGTTAAGTGAAAAAGGTAAACTGGTTAAAAGACATCCAACTTGTGGTGAAGTAATTCCCAGAAACGCGGATAAAGTTCCATCGGGTGCATATATATATGAATTTTTTGACCCAAAAGAACACGTATCACAAGATAACGATAAATATGTCCAACATTATCCGGGATTTGTAAAAGAAGGAAAACACCCGGACGGATTATGTATTCCTTGTTGTTATAAAAACTGGGACACCAAAGAACATTTAGTAAGAAAAGAAAAATGTGCAAATCAAAATTTGAAAGCAGAAAATGAAGAAATAGAACAAGAAGATTCTGTTCTTTCTATTTCCGAAAAAGATAAAGTTACAAAAAAAACAAAAAAAGTTATTGAAAAGGAAGACTATGTAATGGCACCAGAAAAATTTCCACTTGATTCCCAACGGTGGGGTTATTTACCATTAAGTATTCAGTATTTTTTACATGAAAATAACGCGGACTGTCAAATAAGTAAAACAAATACAAATGTTCGTTTAAATCATACTTGTTTACTAAGACATGGAGTAGAAGAAAATGAAAACCAGTCCTTTATAGCAGTGATTGCAGATGCATTATATTACAGTAATGTAAATAATGTACCAACAATCAAAGAAATGAAAGAAATTTTAATTGACGCATTAAACATAGATGACTATTTGACGTATCAAAATGGAAACTTATTTATTAATTTTAATATGGATGATGTTGAACAAAAAATTAATGCAAATGACTATCAAGAATATCAAAATTCAAAAATTTATAATATTGCAAAAAATAGTGGGAACTTGGATTATTTTAATAAAATAGTTACTTCTTTTGAAAATTTTAAAGTTTTTTTGAGAGACGATACTGTTATGATAGACTATACATACTTGTGGGACTTTTTATCAAAACCAAATCCTAAACTGTTTGAACAAGGTATAAATTTGGTGATTGTAGAAATAAATGAACTAAATGAAACAGTAAATTTTGTATGTCCTACTAACCACTACTCAAGTGAAACATATAAAGCAACCCGACCTACTTTGATGATAATTAAAAAAGGTAACTATTACGAACCGATTTATTCTTACCGTAACGAAGAAAAAAAATTAAAAGTAATTCAAACATTTACTGAAATGGACCCCAAACTACCAAAGTCAATACGCGCATTGTTCAAAAAAATAATTAGACCACTTATGCTTAAAACGTGTTTACCTTTAGAAAGTATGCCAAATAAATATAAATTTAAACATCCATTTATTTTGAATAATTTAATTGCAGAGTTAAACAAGTTAGAGTACACAATCATAAGTCAAGTTGTCAATTTTGAAAATAAAGTGATTGGTATTGTGTGTAAAGACCCAAATACAAATAAAGGGTTTGTTCCTTGTTATCCATCGGCAGTCAACTATACATATCCGTATGTTATAATGAATGAGGATGGTTTATTCAATAAATATAGTGACACGATTGAATTTTTAAATAACTTGTATAATAAAAGTAAGGGAAAAATTAAATGCAGACCCGTATTTAAAATAGTTGAAGGTGACATGGTAGTTGGTGTATTGACTGAAACAAATCAATTTGTACAAATAAACAACTACGAAAAGTTATCTACTATAAACGATAGTTTGGACGAGTTGGAATACAATGACTATTATGATGCGGATAAAAATACATTATTGTCAAATGATGTAGATACTGAACGTATTGAAACTATTAACAAAGTCAAGATAGAAACGAATTTATACAATGCGTTTAGAAATACAATTCGCATACTATTGAATGATTTTAAAAATTTAAACTTGAGAGAAAAAATAGAAGAAGAAATAAAGTCGCCTTATATTTTATATAATGAAAAACTAAGAAACGTAAATGCATATTTGAGAGAATTAGTAGATGATAAAATTAAATTTGTCAAGGATTATGACTATGATACAATGACTGTTTCTGAAATTTCAACGTGTATTATGAATGAACGTTCCAAATGTTTTCCCAACACATCTTGTCAAGTTGGTGAAGACGGAGTATGTCAGTTAACTATACCAAAGAAAAATTTAATAAATGAGAAAAATAATAATGAACTTTTTTACTACGATAAAATGGCAGATGAATTAATACGATACAACCGTATTAAAACATTTTTATTTCAACCACAAACATACTTGTCTTTTGGTAGTCTAGGTTACAATTTGAGAGATGACGAAATTATTTTAATCCAATCATTACTTGATAAAGAGTACTTTGAAGGATTAGTACCAGCAGTTATAAATAAGTATGTAAAAAATAATAATTATGATAATGCAGAACCACTGGAAAGTCAAGTATATGATAATAATATAAAATTGAATAATCAACTTGCAAATATTCAAGAAAATGAAGTAGATGGTGTAGATATAGTAGAGGAAAAAATTACTTCAACCTTTTGGAAAAAATGTTTCCCTCCTACTTTTAACGAACTTGTGTATGAAGATAAAAATAAAAAAGAAAATATTACTTATAGTGGGTTTTATATGTTAATTGACTTGATTAAATTGAAAACATCAAATGTACTATCAGTTGGTCAAATTAGACTAGAATTATTACAAGAATATTTGAAGTATTTGAATAAATATGAAAATCAAGTTGTAGATATATTAATAAGCGAAGGTAAAAAAACATTAGGTGACCAAGTAAAGGCAAAAACGATGGATTTTACACATTTTTTATATAATGAAGATTACTACGTTACTAATTTTGATGTGTGGTTGTTGTTGGAAAAATACAAAATACCTTCAGTGTTTATTTCTAGTAAACCAATATTACAAGTAAATAATGAAGGCAAAGTATTTGTTGCATATGGCGATAAAACAGATAGTTTTTGTTTTATAGTAACACCTCAAGTTAAAATAGACACTGCTCCAAAATATAAGTTAATTCAAAATTCAGAACATTCTGTTATCTTACCTTTAAGTGTGATAAATGATGAATGTGTAGATAGTATAACAAATGCGTTTGATAGTAGAATAACAGTTGAAGATTTTATTCAAAAATTTGTAAAAGATAATTTAAAGAAAAAAAAACCAACTGCGAAAAAAAGAAATGAAACCATTATAATAGAAAAAGAACAAGATGACCCAGTGGTTGAAATACAAGTTAACTTAGAAGATAAAAAAGAAAATGCAAAAACAAAAAAACAAAAAAATCGTGGGGTTGTTTTTAGTAAAAAAAATAAAAAACGGTTACTCATCATAGAAGACGACGAGTAACGTTTTTCATTTCTATTTTTATGCTTTTATTTTTATTCATTCTTATTTATTTTTTCATCTTCTTCTGGTTGGCAAGTTATGATGTTATACCACTGATTTAATAACAATCTTATTGATGGTATATTGATATATAACATTAATACTATTCCAATAGATACTAGGTAAGATATATAAACTATACACAAAACCAATTCAAATGTTGTGCTTTCATCAACTGGTTTTTTACAATGATTCTCATAGTATCTGTATATATCTTCCAAAGACGGTGCTTTTAGTCGGGCATTTTTCATTTTAAGTTCTTTGAAATTTTTTTCAGTATACACATTCTGCATAAACTCTTTTGAAATATTTTGTACAATAAGAATTTTATTCATTAACTTGTTTGAATTTAAACGAGTTTTATTTGTAACCAATAGTTCTTCAATAGTTGGACATAATACTTTTTGAAAATCATATTTGTCAACATCATACAGTGGTTTTGTTTCAATAGTAATCAAATTATCATCGTTTCTAATAAAATGTTCGTGAAGTTCTTGTTTGTATTTGTGTAAATTTTCTTTATATTCATTATAATTCTTAATATCAACAAAATAGTACTGACAATGATTATGTTGGTAAGTATAAATATCGTTAATGTCAATGACTAATTTTATATTTGGACGATATGTTGGAACATTTTTACTAGTGTATACTTTAGTCATATATGCGTCACTAATATTTCTAACAATGTAGTCTTGGAATTCTTTTTTGGTTAGTCCTTCAATGACGTAGTATTCAGTTATTTCTTTCAAGGTTAAATCAATAATTGCTGGACATATTTGTTTCATATATTCTTTTGTGACAGACTGGATCGTTTTATCACAAACAATTTTATCATTTATGGTTATAAAATCTTTTTTCATAATTTCTTCATTACATTTTCGTTCAATTTCTTTACGAACTTTTTTACGATAACTTGCACCTCTGGCACTTACATTTGTTACGCAATAAGCAACAAATGTAACAAATAAGAATACGAATAGTTGAGCGTGGTTCATTTGTGTAAGGTTTTGGGTTACTAGGTATTTGCTGACTGTTACTGAAACAATAATATAAAATCAATTTTTTTATTTATATTTTTTTCAATAACTAACACGGTAACTTTACAAACGGATAAAAGTTTAAATTAACATCGTTTAGATTGCTGTTATTTGCAAAGTCTAAATTAGGAATAGGTAATGGGTCTGTGTTGGAATCTGGTGCTGATTTAAAATATTTTTTATTTACGTAAGTTAGTTCAATAACATCTGGAATATCATTAACTACTGGTCCGTAGTTATTACCATGTGCATGTATAACATAGTGTGTTTTAGATAGTTTTTCTAAACATTTTACCTTATCGTTATAACTAGTTCCCCAACCATTGTTTGTAATTCCGTGAAACTCAATTACAATTTGTTTAAAACTATTTAATTGTTCTTCACTGGTATTCAATAACCATGGATATTCACCACCTTCTATATCCATTTTTAAAAAAATATTTTTATAAGTATTCATTAAAGTAGATAAATTTGAATTATTATCGTCATTGTAACAGTGTATATTTTTTTTTATAAAACTTATTTTTTTTGTGTATTCATATGGATAACTATTTATAGTTCCGTCAAAACCAAAACTGTTATATTCATTCATATTATATTTATTAATAAAGTCCCGCGAAAAACTTTCTTCACCGGATACTCCAGCTGAAATATAACAGTCGTATTCACCATCAAGGTGTGAAAATACGTATCCTCCATCAGAGTTTGCACCACATCTAATTTTATTACCAATATTATAAACTTGTAGTAGGTCAAGGTTGTTCATTTATCTAAGTTAGATATATATTTTACAAATTTAAACGAGTTTTCTAAATTTATTATGAGTGTGTAAAAAAACTCATCGTTTTTCGTATTCCTTCTTCAATTTGAACGGTTGGATTAAATCCTAAAAATTTTTGCGCCTTAATAATGACTGGTTTTCTTTGTTTAGGGTCATTTTCAGTTGAAGCAGAGTAGTCTACATTTAATTTTTTAGAAATAACTTTTTCAAATACGGCAACTAAATCATTCAATGTAAACTCACAGTTTGGATTTCCTAAATTAATTGGACCAGACTCGGAACTTTCCATCATAGATACGAGTCCTTGAATCATATCATCCACATAACAAAAACTTCTTGTTTGAGTTCCGTCTCCATAAATTTTCAAGTTTTCTTCTTTCATTATTTGATTAATAAAGTTAGTTATTACACGTCCATCATTCAAGTCCATATAAGGTCCATAAGTATTGAATAAACGAACAATTTTTAAATCTAACCCGTATTTACTACGGTATTCATAAATCAAACTTTCTGCAACGCGTTTTCCTTCATCATAACAACTTCTCTCGCCAACAGTGTTTACATTTCCAAAGTATTCTTCGGGTTGAGGGTGAACTAATGGGTCGCCATAAACTTCTGAAGTAGATGTAAATAATAACTTTGCATTATGCTTCTTAGCTAAGTCTAAAACATTTTTTGTTCCAGTAAAAGAAGTTACCAAAGTTTCAATAGAATATTTTTTGTATTTATCGGGACTTGCAATACACGCTAAATGGTATATTTTGTCAACTTGCGGTAAAAATATTTTATTTTTAATATCAAAATTTACAAATTTGAAGTTAGAGTTACTAACAAATTCTTCAATGTTGGAATATTTACCAGTAACTAAATTATCCATACAAATTACTTTATTAGTTGGTTCTTCAAGTAATTTTTTACAGATATGACGACCTAAAAAACCAGCGCCTCCAGTAACTAAAATATTACAAAATTTGTTGTCTTTTACACTGGTACGGTTTAAGTCGTGCAACCAGTCACGCTCTGGACGGTCAAGGTTTTCATTTCTATCCAAGTTTGCTTGTAAAATATAAGAGTCAATATTGTTGTGAATTAATTGACTATATAAAGAATTTGTATCTTTTGGAAAACAAGTTCCTCCATATCCTCGTTTATTATTATATCTAGGACACATCATATGACTATTTCCAATTCTATCGTCTAGTTTTACGTAACGGACAACATTATCATAGTTAATGTTTAGTTTTTGAGTTAAGTCATAAATTTCGTTGAAGTATCCAACTTTAGTAGATAAAAATGTATTTCTAATTAATTTGTTCATTTCCATTTCTTTATTTGTGCCAAATTGTATATCGTGATACTTGATACACTGGTTTGTGTATGCAGTAGTAATTAACTCGCAAATTTTAATTTTAAATTTATTTTGTTTAACTTCTGGACAGTTATCGTAAATCCCAAATAACCAATGTTTGTTGTTAATGAAATCTTCTTTCCAGTTTAATTCTGTAAGAAATTCTGGCATAAAAAATACGTTGTGACTATCACAATAACCAATTGGAACAGTAGAACGTATTACAATAAAGTCGTGGTTCAACTTTTTAACATAAGAGTCAATCAAATTAGTATAACAAGAACCATCAATATTAGTTGGTGTTGGTAAAGAAATAAAAACAATGTCTACAATTTTAACCGTTTCTTCTAAATTCAAATTTGGAGGGAAACATAGTTCTGGTACACAGTCATAAACATAAAATTCAGCATCTTTATTATTTAATATATATGTTGCTTTTCCAACAAATCCAAAACCGATCAACAATATTTTCATATTATTTATATACATTTTCCATAGTTTAAAATATATATAAACTTAACGTATTTATGATACCGAATCACTATCATCAGTTGTATCTTCTTCTAAAATCTCTTCTTCAACCGCATTTTCTTCTTCTTCCTCATCACTTTCTTCATCAACTGCATATTCATTACTATGTTCATTTGTTAAAGATTCATATATAGTTTGAATATGTCGTCTATGATTTACTCTACTTACGAGAACTCTTTGAAAAATAGAATTATTAAATATACTTTCATAAGTTGATACTGGTGAGTCATAGTAATGGTTATTGTTATCAATATCAACAATCACTGGTAATTTGGGGAATGCTGATTTAGGATACTCTTTATAAAAATTCATATGTTTATCATTGTAGTCAATAATTACTTTTTTTTTAGGTATTCTTTCTATTTTGATGATTTTTCTACCAAACTGTGGATTGAACCTAACAAACAAATCAAACTTATCCATTAATTTTTCCATAGAGTCATTTTTTTTCTCAGTTCCGGTTACATAATATTTGGATAAATAATACAAATGCAAGTATGGTCTCATAATATCAACAATTTTTTTTTGAGGAAAATCATCATCTATATTCATAAAGTGTTTATACTTTCTGTTTCGTTTTTTGATATCAGCAATCATAATAATCACATTATCATACAAAGTATCATAGTTAGATGAGTAAACATATCTTTTTATAGAAAAGTCACGTATCAAACATTCATTTTCACTTTTGAATAATTTTATATCAAAATTACAAATAAAATATTGGTGGAATAATTGCGGCATAATGAATTCACAATTTTTCATAAAAAAATAAATATTATATAATGTTGATTTGTTGAATGGAAGATTATTATATGGATTTTTTGGTTTTAATGGTTCACTGAAAAACATATACGTGTGAGACAAACTACTATTTATAATATTCACCAAATCGGTTGCAGAAAAAAAATAACGAGAACCATCCTCATACAGTACAAAGACATTTTTCATACTTTCATCCAGTTCATTTATATACAAGTCAGTATTAATCCGAACAATTGATTTTTTGTATTTGCAAATTCGTGCAAATTTTGATAAAGCAAAGTATATCTTTTGAACTTTTGAAAACTCGGATAAAAACAACACTTTATTTGCATCATTATAAAATACATTTTCAAAAATGGAACCCAATACATTATATTTTTCATTCAAAAAATCCGATATAGTATCTAGTTCGTTTTTGTGCATTATAATCAGTCTAGCTAGTAAACTGTACAAGTTTAATTTATTTAGTTCCGTTTCCATATTATATATGGTATCAGTTTCTTGATTACTACCGAGGATAGTTTGGTGCAGATTTAATAAAATTTCACTTACATTTTTTTTGTAAAAATTGTCATCATTAAATGTTACGTCACTTTTTGGCGACATAATTTTTTGAATAATTGAACAATAAGTATACATTTTCCTTTATAATGTAAAATTTTATTTTTAATATATTTAAACTAACTATTTATGATTTTATTTTTGTGAAAAATAAAAAAATAATTTTATTATAAGAAAAATGAAAATAGTAGAAAAAAAGAAAAAAGAAAAATCGTGTTGTTGTGTAAATGCAGAAAAATGTTGTTCTGGGTTTGAATGGTCACTCGGATATTTAATAGGCGAAACGGTTTCTTGTATTGTAAATATTTGTATTCATTTTGTAAATAATGCAACAAAAGGTTACAACTCACGAGACAAAACAAAAAAACCAAACTATACTAGAAGGTCTTCATTATAAACGATATATTTTCAAACAATAATCCTTGGTATCCGCATTTTGGGACGTCATGACCATATCCAGAACTGTCGTATCTTGTTGTCTCTCCACCTACACGGCAAACTGATGCGTATTCATATTGTATTTCACCAGTAACCAAGTTTAATGAACCAAATTTTTGACATTTACCAATAGATATATTTTTTTCTGAAATAAAAAATTTACAGTCTTTACATAGTGGATATTTTTTAGTTTCTGCAGATAGGGTAACGACACTAAATTTTCTAAGAATATTTTTACAAATGTTCATTATAATAATTACAACAACTTATTTTTATATTGTTTTTACAAAATTACAAGATAAAACTAAAATCCCGGATTGTAGTCATCGTCTTTACCTAGATCAGACGATTTAATATTCACCACATTGTTTTGTATCACTAAATTGTTTGTGCTACATTTATCTTGGCTATCTTCTACATTACCAAATACTTTTTCTATTGTTTCATTATCATCTGGTTGTTCAAATTGAATAGTATCTTCCAGTTTGCGCATTTCTTCCAAGTCCAACACAACTTGGAATGAATTCGTTCCATATAAACCTTCTTGACCACACATGACATTTGCAGAAACACCGCGCATAATATCTAACTCTGCATGTCTTGCTGCTTTTAGAAACATTTCTGGAGTTTCTTCAAATGATGCCTTTGCAATTGGACCAATATTATCATTGTTGATTCCGTGTCTGAAGATAGAAATCATCTTATTGGTAAATGTCATTCTATCACACAACATTGCCATGTGATGGTAATTAATATATGTTCCATCAAACTCAATCACTTCTGCAATTTCATTGTAAATAGTTTGTCTCGCTGCTTCAATACCAAATACATTATAAGTCTCCACAATATCATTACTAAATGTGCGTTTCTGGTCAATATAGTCAAGAGCCAATACATCCAACATATTAGAACCAATCGTATCTAGAACCCATATATCTTGCTTTTTGTATGAACCAGACACTTCTGTCAAGTTGTCTTTTATTTTACGAAGAATAACTTTATCAATATGTTTTACGCCACGAATGACAATATTATTCAATATTTGATCTTGGAAATTCTTCAACAAGTAAATTTGGTCAGACTGGTCTAGAGGATTCACTTTTGGTTTCTTTACACCTCCAGCAGCGCCACCTTTAGTTGATTTACTGATAACAGTATTCATACGAATTCTGAATACTAACTTGTCTGAATTGTAGTCAGAGAATACACACGATATTTCATCTCCATAACTATTTTTCAATGTGAAGTTAATATCATCCATAGTGATATTTTTCTCCAACATTAATTCTGAATCCATTTCCATACGAAGTATCCATTTAGACTTTTCATTCGTGTTTTCTTCAACAGTTTTTTCCATACATTCATCCAACATATGTTCAAATTCATAATACTGCATCATTGTTTGTTGGTCTTCATTAATCAAAGTGTTCAAATCATCGGGGTCAAAACAAATCTCCATTGACTTGACAATTTCTTTCATATTGGTATTTTCCAACATATACATAATAGATTGCGCTTTTTCTCGGTCTGTTTGGTCTTCTGGTTTCATGTATATAGTTAACGAAGGATTCTTTGGTTCAGAAGATAATGACAATATTTCTTCAATTCTAGGAACACCACGAGTGACGTTGGATTTACTTGACACACCAGCAAAATGGAAAGTGTTGAGTGTGTTATGAATAATAATTCCATAGTCCGTCATAAATGTTTGATTTGCCGGAACTGTAAAGTCATATACATATTCTTTTTGGTCTGGAGTATATATTTCAATATTGACAACTTCGTCCCAAATAACTCCAGAGTTAGCAGCTTGTTTTAAAATACGCAACTCATCCTTGATGGTAGTAGAGTTCTCGTGTGACTCAAATATTTGAATGTACTTTTCCAATGTGCGTCTTCCAATTGACTCTTTTTTCGCCCAGCGACCATAGGTACGACTTTGTCCGGGTAGTTTCAATTCTTTTCCGCATTTGGCAATCACTTCTCCGAGTCCGTTAATTTTATCAATTTCGTCAGATAAGTCGTGAGCGCTATCTCTTGATACATAATCAACCAACTCTTGAAGTTTATCAGAATGGACAAGACTGCCAATTTTTTCTTGGTATAATACGCTGAATTTGGAAGAAATTGCCAAGTTGTATATGGTTGAACCACGAGTAAAGTTTTCCTTGATGGAACCGAAAATGTCAAAGTAGTTCAAGAGTAGTGCCATATCTTTAATCATTTGTTTTGAACGACTGCAGACTCTGATTTGATGATGTCCAGCGTCGCATTGGAAATTTCCATCGCCGTCAAAGTACGCTTGGATTAGACCCGCTTTGAACTCGTTAGGCGCCAAGAAGGCAAAGTCTGGAACACGTTTTACAAAGGAACCATTTCCACAAGTTTCGTTGATGAATGTTGCAAGTTCTTTGTGATTGAAACTACTTGACACTGCTGGTCCATATTCTCCTTGATAATTTCTAATGTTAATTTCCTTATCAAATACCTTCGCAAATTTTGTTGAATTTTCTATAAAATGTTGTGACATGTTTGTAATAGTCATACGATTTCCGTTTAAATTACCTTCTGCTAAGTAAGCACCAATAAACCAACCAAACAAGTAGTCTAACTCATAGTGAATATCGCCAATAGTAATAACACCTTTCACAAAAGTATTGTCAAGATGTTTTGCAACTGGAATACGCATACCCGTCTTCATATCTGAACCAGTAATAGGAACAACCGTTTGGTTGTTACGAACTAAATGGGAGTGACTTGTTGTTGTTTCAACGACTCTTCCACTTTTCGTAGTAACTTTCATCATTTGTCCATTTACTGGATGACGACTGATATGTGATATCTTATTCCAATGAGTTTTTTCTTCTCCGTCAACACCGACAATATAGTATTCATCTTCTAATGCATCTAGTAGTGTTTCCACGCTATCAACGTGACCAGTATTGAAGGTATATTCGGGTAATACTTCTATAAGGTCGTCACAAAACTTACCTATTTCCATAGACAACATATTTACTTTTTTTGTTTTTTTACTAACACCTATAATTTTCATACGTTCACTGTACTTTCCTGACATTTGCGTAGTCGGTTCGCCAATGCTCTGTGCAGCAATCATTCCCACCATCTCACCGGGTGCAACAACTGCGCGCTTGTAGTTCACTGTGATATTTTCCAGTAGAATAGTTAATGCTGCTCGGTTGAAACGTTTTACAATTAATAATTCTTTTGGAGAAAGGTTGTAGTAATACAAGGTCTTGAATAATAAAGTTGGAGGAGCACAACGGATTTTCTCAAGATTGGAATAAGTTTCCTCAATCATTTCAAACGCTTCTAAAGGCGTAATATCTACAATAGAGTTGGCATTAATCAATTGTTGTCCTTGAACATTATTGATTAAATGTGCAAATGCAACTGGAGTACTGACAACACTGTCCCCCTTGTTCTTGAATATTTTCTTGACAATTGCATCACGTTGTTCAATCATAAAATCGGTATAAAACTTGCATTTTTGATTCGTTTCCTCCATTTGTTTCTTGTAACGAGTCATTACATTTTTCAAGAAGAAGGTGGATAATGTTTTGATTTTATCCTTTTCGTCTGGAATATTGAAGTGTGCATAAATGTCTTGAATACTCATACCGACTAATGGGATGGGTTGATTTTCTACTTTCACTGGGTCAATGTTGTCATCACCGTATGAGAACTGTACAAGTTTTCCCTTGTTGGTTCTCACCGTCATATCGTAACTTACCATTAAATCCTCAAGACCTTTAATCAATCTTCTTTGAATATAACCAGTAGAACTGGTTTTGACTGCAGTATCAATCAAACCAACACGACCACCCATTGCGTGGAAGAACAATTCTTGTGGTGAAAGTCCGTTAATGTATGAACTTTCAACAAATCCACGAGCACTTGGAGTATCGTCAAACTTGGTGAAATGTGGTAGTGTTCTGTGTTCAAAACCGTAAGGAATACGTTTTCCATCCACGTTCTGTTGTCCCAAACAAGAAATCATCTGAGAAATATTCAAATCACTACCCTTTGAACCCGCATTCACCATAATAACGAATCGGTTGTCTTTATCCAAAGATTTCAAACCAATCTTACCCGCTTCCGAAGATGCTTGATTCAATATATTATTCACTTGTGTTTCAAATTCTTCTTGATTGGTTTTACCAGTATTGTTCTCAAAGACTCCGATTTGGGTCTGGTCAATTAAACTCTTTACATCATTCTTCTTCTCACTAATGACTTTAATAATTGCTTGGTTGGTCTTTTCGTCTGAAATCAAATCACTAATTCCAACACTATACGAACTTGATTTCATATACTCCGTAATAATATTCTGTAAATCATCTATGAAATTCGCCGACGCAAAGTTTCCAAAATCATTACAGATACGATGGATTAAACCTTTGGAACCCGCTCCTAAAATATCTTTCTCCATATGACCACGAATATATTGTCCGTTTCTTATCTCCAACACATTATTTGATGTCTTAGAGTCTTCTTTATCGCCAAATAACTTGGTCTTGAAACCCACCGTTAGTGGTGGTAATATTTGTGACAGTATATCAAAATTCGTAATCACATTTCCTTTCTCCAACAAAGCATTTTCATTCACTCGTTGGAACATCATCAGTATATTCATCGCTTCACGTGGTGTAAATTTTATATTTTCTCTTGTGAAACGATTGGAACCAAGCATAGAATCTTGAAAGATTCCAATAATTGGTTTGTTATTTGCCGGACTGATTATCTGATACGGCACTGCTGCCAAATTCTTTAACTCTGCGTCCGACTCCGCATCTTGCGGCATGTGAAGATTCATCTCCATGAATATCCCCAAGGTTTCCCAAGGGGCCGGACTGTATCTTAAGCCAATTCTGAGTGGTTAGCTCTTCATTATTGACCAACACCAGTTCAGTCTCTGAGTGCCCTCCATATCCTATCATAACGGACTTAGGAAGTAACACTGCGGATTGCCCAATCCTTCACATTATTACCATTGGGTACGACTATTAATCGTGTTCCTCACAAATGTTTCCAATAGTGAGTGGTAGTGAAGGCTCTAAGGGGTTTCCCGCATCAAGGTGTTTTGCAAATAAATCAATATATGTTTGGGGCATTTCCAAATTTTTTTCTTTATGATAATCTAATAATTTTTCCAAATGTTGTTCAATCTGTGGTTTTATAATTTTACTATTTTTTGTTAAATTTTCTTTAGCAGATAAAGGCATAGTATTTCTCCAGTTAAACGCAATAAGTTGTTCATCTAAATCATCCAAGTTAAATTTACAGAGTGGAATTACGTGGTCAATGTGCCAAACTTTTCCACGATTTTCAATGTTATAATTTTTATTATAATTTAAAATCCATTCTAAATAGTCATTAGAAGAACAACCTAAATATTCAATTGTATGTTTAGTTTTAATTTTCAACGCTGACCATATTCTGGTGCGAATAATTCTTTTTAACTTATCCAAAGGTTCGTCTCTTTCACAGTGTCTACATTTTAGACGATTATATCTAAAATGAGATTTGTGTTTGATGGCGTTGCAAAAACTGCATTTTTTATTATCTTCACCAATTTCTTCTATTTTCTGTTTTTGTCGTTCTAATACTTTATTATGTTTAAAAGTAGATGCCATTTGAATTAATTTCAAACGATGTTCTTCATCTTTATGATAGTGATCGCGTCGTTTTTCACTAATACATTCTTTACATATTTTACGACTTTTATAGAATAACGAAACTGGTTTATCCTTATTGCAGTTGTTACATTCTAGTTGAACCTCATTTTTTATTTCTAAAAGTTTATACTTTTCTCTGCTTCTTAAATTACGACATTCTTTGCATATATTCCTTTTCGGTATAAACTTGTCTTCTGTTTTTGTTAAACCACATCTTGAACAACTTTTTTCTAAAGGTTTTGTATCCGCTACGTTCATTTATATTATATAGATTATATCTTTTTTAAGTTATTTTATTATATATTGCCCATATTAATTTATTCACTAGGAGGTATCACGCTTTTCACGCCTCCTGTTGGGAACAAGATAATTTCACTTTTAAAGTTTATCCCCATCAAAATCGGCATTGTAAGGCTTGGTCTTGCCTTAACATTTCCTTACCATTTCTGGTAAGGCCGGAGTACACCTTGTGCCTTATCTGGTTGATTAAACCATCATATAAGACCCGTAACCGTCTACTCTCTGAACCTTCCCCAGTGCTCTATCATAACGAGTTTAGGGGCTTGGCTGCTGATTATCCAATCCTTTACATTTTTACCGTTGGGTTCGTCAATTAAACGAGTTCCTCACAAATGTTTCCATAAGTGAGTGGTAGTAAAGGCTCTAAGGAACTTCCAGCAATTTGGTCACGTTGCCGTATATTACTTTTAGTAATACACGACTAGGGAGTATCACGCTTTTAACGCTCCCTGTTGCCGACACCAAGTCTATCGGCTACATTCATCCTAAAAGTGTCACCACGCTTCATAATGCGTGCAATGTGACACATCATACTCATTCTGTGTAAAGTAGGTTGTCTATTAAACAATATTGGGTCGCAATCCATCATATGACGATGTACAATGTCACCATTCTCAAGAACGATAGATTTTCTGTCAACATATCGTAGAGTAATAGAGTCGCCATTTTTCTTTTCTAATATTTTTGCTCCGGGATGAACATCCGGACCATTTTGCACGAGTTTCATCAAGAACGCACGATTTACATTATTGACGACGACTGGTTTGGTTATATTTTTCGCAATTTTCATCGGAACACCGAGTTCTCGGATGGAAATGTTTGGGTCAGCAGTAATAACGGAACGCGCACTAAAGTCAACACGTTTCGCCATAAGATTGCCTCTCATACGACCACCTTTACCGTTCAATCGGTCTTTAATGGATTTCAAAGGACGTCCGGAACGCTGTGCAACAGAAGCGATACCGGGTATTTTATTATCCACTTGGGTAGCGGTGTAGTATTGCAATACGGTAGTCCAGTCATCAATAATATTCGCCGGAGCATTATTTTGTATTTTTTCTTGTAGGGTTTTGTTGGTTTTTATGATATTTACTAAAATATGACTCAAATCGTCTTCACTTCGTTGTTGCGCATCGTGTTTCACAGAAGGTCTCACCGCCGGAGGTGGTACAGCCATTACTTGACAAACCATCCAGTCTGGACGAGACCAAATAGGACTGAATCCCATAAAGGAAACGTCTTCGTCCGAGATTCTCTTGAAAATTTTCAAGACCATTTCGGGAGATAATTTAATCACCATATTTTCGTTGGCTTCTCCTTCTTCGGAAGATTCGGATTTCCATTCTGCGAAAATAGTTGCTAAACCTTCTTTACGAATTTTATTTGCTTGTAAACAACCACAACCGTCTTCTGTGTCTTCACCACATCTTTTCATTTTACTTGCTAAACCGAATACGTATTTCCAACGCGCATCGCCAGTTAATTTCAAAGCTTGTTTATATTTTTCTTTACTGACAAGAAGCTTGCTACACTTGAAACATACACAACGTAAAACTTTTAAAATAGTGTTTAAATATTGAATATAAAATACTGGTCGCGCTAATTCAATATGACCAAAATAACCGGGAGTTTGCATATAGTCAAGACCGTCTGTAGGGCAAATAAGTCCCGGTTCTAAAACCCCCATACGAGGGTCAAATAGTCCGCCTATAATTGGTTTATTATTGACATAAGTATCTCTAGAAGTAATTTCTGCCACGGAACCCTTACGGATTTCCTCTGGAGATAAAATACTAAATTGGATGCCAATTATCTTGGAACTGTTAAATTGAGTTGTAACTTTGCTTTTAGCAGACATCTTAATATATTACTATAAATATATTTAGATTGTTTAAAATCAATTTTATTATTAATTAATTTTTAAATGTTTTTAATTAATATATTTTTTTTGAGGACTTTTTACGAAAAATAATTTAGTATTTTTGTTATAAATAAAAAAATTGATTTAAAAAATTGGAAATACAAAGATTATATAATTACTTATTATAAACAATGACCAAAGATACCAAAGTTAAGAATTGTGCTAAAAAAGATACTTTATCCAAGAAAAGTAAAAAGAGAGAAGAAATGAATCGTCGTAGAAAAGCAAATGAAAACTCAGATGATGACTGCGACAGTTTTATTGAAAGTGACGAAGAAGAAGAGGAAATGGATACTCAAGAATACCGTAAATTTATTTCAAAGATATTCCCTTCAAAATATATTTCAAAAAAAATCGGTGATGGAAAAAAATTAAAAAAATTATTAGATGATGTTTCAAATGAAGATGATTCCGAAGAGGAAGAAGAAGATGAACAAGAAGACGAAGAGGATGAAGAAGAAAAACCAAAGAAAAAATTAGTAATCCCAAAGTCAAAAACAACTTTGAGAAAATTCAAACCAATCAAAAAACTATTAAAAAAGTCAATAAAAAAATCTAAAAAAGTTATGAAGGAAGAATCTGAATCAGAAGATATTGAAGAATCCGAAGAAGATCATGATGATGAAGAGTCAGAAGATGAAGAAGAAGGAGAAGAATATGAAATCTCCGGAGGTAAAAATTCTGGAAAGTTCAATATTATATTTACTATCGGTGGTCAAGGTAACGAAGAGGAAGAAGAATGGGAAGACTATGATTCGGAAGAAGATGAAGACTATGATTCCCAAGAAGAAACCGAAAATGAAGATGAAAGTGTTTCCTCTGACTCATCATCAGACGATGACGAAGAAGACGAAGATGATGAGGAAGAAGAGGAAGAGGAAGTAGTAACTAAAAAATCAAAAAAATACGCAACCCGTTCTTCTGCAAAAAAATCAACCAAGTCAAAAGAAGAAGAAAAGAAAAATAAAACTTCCGAAACTTCATATAAAAACCAAGAAATTACTGTGATTGAAAAAGATGAAAATGAAAAAGAATCGGACTACGATGATGTCTTGAAACAACTAAGAGATTTACAAGGCAAACATAAAAATAACAAGGCAATCTCTGAATGTATTGAAACTTATGAGAAAAAGGTAAAGGAGAATAAGAAGAAAACTGAAAAGAAACAGAAAAAACAAAAAGATAAAAATTCACGTATATTCAAACGCGTTCTTCGTGACAAGAATAAAAACAATGACTTTGAATTCTTTGAGAAACTAGAAATTGAGGAACAAAAGAAAATCATCAAAGAAGTTCGTGAAATCAATAAAATAAGTCGTATTGAAAAACCATATCGAATGACATTGTTAGAATCAGACATTCCGGCGATATTTAAAGCATCAGCAATGAAGAAAATCGCAAACCTTCGCTATATGGAACCCGGAAGTGGTGAATACTATAAAGTCAAAAACTGGGTTGATACTTTTATGCAAATTCCATTTGGTAAATACAACACATTACCAGTAAATATTAGTGATGGTGTTGAAAAGTGTCACGAGTTTATGGAAAATGCACAAAAAACATTAGATAGTGCTGTATATGGTTTGAACGATGCAAAGATGCAAATTATGCAAATGTTAGGACAACTCGTAACAAATCCACAAGCAATCGGAACGGCGATTGCTATAAAGGGACCAATGGGTACTGGTAAAACGAGTTTGGTCAAGGAAGGTATTAGTAAAATATTGAATCGTCCGTTCTCCTTCATTGCATTAGGAGGTGCAACAGATAGTAGTTTCTTAGAAGGTCATTCCTATACTTATGAAGGCAGTGTTTGGGGCAAGATAGTTCAAATCATTATTGACAGTAAGTGTATGAATCCGGTGATATATTTTGATGAGTTGGATAAAATAAGTGATACACCAAAAGGTGAAGAAATTGCCGGAATATTGACACATTTAACGGATACATCACAAAATTCGCAATTCCACGACAAGTATTTTGCTGAAATAGATTTTGATTTGAGCAAGTGTTTATTCATATTCAGTTACAACGACGAGTCAAAAGTAAATCCAATCTTGCGTGACCGTATGTATAAAATTCAAACGAAGGGATACGACAAAAAGGAAAAGACCATTATTGGTAACAACTACTTATTACCAAAGATTAGAGAACAAGTGAAATTTTCAAGCGAAGATATTGTCATCCCAGACCAAGCAATTCATCATATCATAGAAGAATATTGTATGAAGGAAGACGGTGTGCGTAACTTGAAACGTTGTCTAGAAATCATTTACACCAAACTGAACTTGTATAGATTAATGAAACCCGGCACAAATTTGTTTGAACAAGAAATGTCGTTGAAAGTAGAATTCCCAATGACAGTTACCAATGACATAGTAGATAAGTTGATTAAAAAGGATAAAGAGGCATTAAATAAATCGTTATATGGTTTATACGTATAAATAGTTATAGATAGTTAGATTTTGTTTTGTAAAATAATATTTTTTATTGAATTGTATTAAAAATATTATTTTAAAGTAAAGAAATAACAAACAATTATGATGAATTCTGTAAGTAGTAGTAATTTTACAGTTTCAACGCCATTACTAGAATATGAAGAAAACGAAGTATGTCATAAATTTTCACCAATATTAATCATGTTTAGTTGTTTTATATTCTCGGGCATAGCATTTATCATATATTATTCGGTTTTTATGTAACACGAATTGTCTTTTATTTCCTCCGAATACGTCTAGTGCTTTTTCTTTTGTTTTTTCTTGTTCTTCTTTTTGTTCCCCTACGTTTTCTACGCCCTCCTTTACCAGATGTAGAAGGTCCTAAAAATTGTCCTGTGTGATCACTTAAACCTTCGTTTTCTAAAATAGTTTCACTTGTTGTTAATTGTTGGTTTTCTGGATATCCACGCATACGTACCCGCATTTCATTTGTGATGTCGTCAAAATTTTTTCTAGGATTGATTTTTCTAAAAAATCTACTGTTGTGAAGCCATCTCCTATACATTGTGGTATGTGTATTATTTAAATGTGGATATGCGCCAGAAAGATATCTAAAACCAAATACATCATTTGGAGCATTTTCTGGAAGATTCGTTAAAATCAAAACACACATTATTTGATAATTTTCATTTGGAACTGCTGGGTCGTATAGTATGACAGTTTCTTCTGGGACAAGTTCAACCACATTTACTTCAATAAAATTACCAGAATGTAATAACTCATCTAATGTTGGAATTGGAGGACACGCCGGAATAGTAGTCATTTATATATTATTTATATATTTCAAATAATAAATTATGTAAATAGTTATTTGAAAATCACGCTCTTAGTATTCGGAGTAAGGAACGTTATTTCCGGCGCGGTCAATTAAATAGTTGTATTGCGGAACCGTCATACAAGCGCAACCACTGCTATTAGAGTAAGCATTTGGACAACATTGGGGTTTAAATTCGGTAGTCGCAAAGAAATCCAGTTGACCTTCTGGAAGAGGAATTGGTTGTTTTGGACGATTCAATATATTTTGAACTGGAGCATCTTTACTTATATCTTGACCTTTGGTGTAAGACAAGTTAGGACTAAACCAAGAAGAAGTGTTAACTGGAGGCGCACGTGCGTCAGAATAAACATCACCACTCATAGAATTTACACCACTTCTAAATCCTTCTTGTTCTTCTTCATCATCATCTTTTCTTGTAGTAAAAGACTCAGTAACTTTGGCAAACATACGACCCGCTTCGTAAGGTGTAACAGTGGAACAAGAACATAAAACGTGACCAACCATAATCCAATATAGGATAACAATTATTATTAAAGTTACTAAATTAAACTTCATTCCTAATATAGAAATTTCCATTATATATAAATCCGAGATAATTATTGTTAAATAATTTAAATTTTTGTTTATCAAATTTAAATTATTTTTATCATTATTTGATTACTTTGGTTTGTCTATAGCAAAATATTCTCTAAAATCACCTAAATTCATAGTGCAACAAGAGCATAATAAGTTACCAAAGATAATCAAATATAATATATATATAAGAACCAAAGTTAAAATACGAAACTTGTATCCCAAAACGCTTATTTCACCAGAAGTGAAATTAATTTTTACCCCTAAAAACGAAATTTCACTCATTTCTATAAATTAGTATGAGAAAATTTTTAAAATAACAAACTACTATTTTTCCATAATTTATTTTTTTCTAAAACACGGTCAATTAAAGAATTATAATCTTTCATAAAAATTTGTCCAACATAGAATGTTTTTTTATCAGTTAGTAAATGGTATAATTTATTATCTTTATAAAAGTCAGTATTTTGAATAGAATCAAATGAAGAACGAGACTTTGACCTTGAACGGTTACTTGTTAATTCATTATTTTCTAAATAAGAATTAGAAGATTCGCTAGATATGCTCGTATTTCGTGTTTTTTCTGATTCATTAGTTTCATTATTTTCATAAATTTCAACAAGTCCGTAAACTTTTTCTCCATTTTTTAAAACATCTCCTAACTGAATAGAGTTAATATTCTTCAAAGAACCATCATTCAAACGTATCATTGTATATTCACTAAAGCCTCTGTCAAATAACTTATGAATTTCATCTTTTTCTATTTTTTTATTTGGAAAATGATTTCCAACAAACTCATTAATTACATCAAATACTTCTTCAGTAACTTCATCCCAGTCAGAAAATACGTAGTTATCAACAATAATTTCTTTGCTAGTTGTGTTTAAACAATATATAACTGGTTCGGCATATTTTTGAATAACTACTCTGTCTGGATGTTTACTTACAAAAATCCATTTTCCGTTGTGTTTCACACGATGAGTACCACTTACGGTAACATTACCTAAACGATACATTTTTGTATGTTTAGCATTCAATTTTAATTTTGCAGTAACAAGGTTTACTTTATTCTCTTTGTCGTAGTAGTTCCATAGTTTATCACCTACATTAATATCCGAAATTTTCTTTGTAGTACCATCTACCATTTTTAGGACGGTATCTTTATCAAAACAAATCTTGGGTTTTTTAGGTGTTTTTGGAAGTTTGAATCCATCGTTTACGTGTAAGACATTTTTTAAAAAAGCAATAACTATTGCACAAATAATAACAACCGTAACAAATAAAACGGTTCCAGCAATAGCAGCTGGCCAAGCAAAAGATAACCATAAACCAATAATAATTGCAACAGATGCAACTAAAATAATAATTATAATCTGAACAAGACCTCCTAAAAATGCTTTTAATGCGTAATATGTCCCTAAACTAGTATATAATCCAGATGTTAAAATACCTATTACTTTTTGACCCATATCATTAAAGGCAATCAACATTTTTCTTATGGGCACAGTTACATTTAAAATACGACCCATGATTTCTTGTGTAATATTTCCAATATTTGTTCTAATATTTGCCAACAATGAGCGTATTGCATTAAACGCTCGCAAAATTTCTTGGAATACTAAGTTTATTGAATATGTTATATAAGTTAAAGGTTGTGTAGCAAAACCAGTGATAGATTTCAATATATCTTGCATACAATATGTAAAATTTTGCTGCGCAAAGTCAGTAGCACTAGTGCCTTCTGGTGCATTAATTAATCCAGCAAAAGGAATTACATTTGCTTTACAACGCTCTTTTGCCCAATTATCTTTAATGGGTTGAATATTTTTCATAACAGTTGAATAAGAAATAACAACAAACATAATCAAAATTAATAATATAAATAAAAATACTGACCCGCCATACTGGTCAAAGTATGACAAATCTTTATACATTTTATTAACTTCATCTGCTGCACCGTATTTATCATTTAAAATTTTATTGATTGAATTAATTGAATTATTATCCATATATACTTAATGGATAATAATCATTCGCATTATATTTAATTTTTCATAATGGTTATATTTATAAAATACTAAAAGTACAAAACTAATAAGCAATTTCGTCATCCTCCCAATCCCAGAAAACAAGTTGTCCAATTGGAATAGTATGGTTGTAAGTAATTAAGCAACTAAACCAATCACTTTTGACTTCATCTTGTTCAACTGCACCGATAAAATCTTTTACATAAATATATTTACGTTGTTTTTCTGAATATACCATATGTTTTCCAGTAACATAAATATCTTCTCCATCTACACCCATTTTTTCTAATTTATATAACTTGTGTTCTCCAGAGGCGTTTTCAAGTTGCATAGTAGCCATTATTTTAACTCCGTTTTCTAAAACATCTCCTAAATTTAAGTCCTTCATCATTTTAATTGTTCCATCATTTAGTTTTATTTTAGTATCTGGGTGGAAACATTTTCCGAGTGCTCTGACCATTTGTCCAGGAGGACCGTTCCAAGTACTATTTATTGTTTTCAAACTGCCATCCATTATATACATCATAGCAACCATGACACCAATCATTTTCCCCACCAAATCTTTTATAGATATCATAATTTTTTGAAAAGAAATAATTATGTTTAAAAACACTCCAAATATACCTTCGGTAATTGTACTTAAAAATGTTCTAATATTACTCATCATATAACGAATACTGTCTATGTTATTCACAAAACCGGCACCCATAGCAGATAAGTTAGATGTAATATATGTTAATGGTTGTAATAAGTAACCCATATAGTTCGTTTGCATACTTTGAATACAGTAAACAAAGTCCTTCTGAATATCATCTGACAAAGGCATATACATAGGATTACATCTGTACTTTGGCCAATTATCTTTTATTTGTTGAACTGCAGTAAAGTAATACATTGCCACAACTTGTGCAACAAATGCTAAATTTATATATATAAAATTCACCCAATCAGAACCTTTTGGCATAGTTAGATATTATTTAGATATTATTTATATATTGTGATACTAAATAAATAATTTATTTTCTAGATTTCCTTGATTTTCTTGATTTTCTGGATTTCCTTGATTTCCTTGATTTTCTGGATTTTCTACGTCTTCCTCCTTTAACTATTTGTCCAGATGGAATAGGTGTTGGCGGTTGAACTTTATCATCAAACTTTGCATTCTCTGAACCTTGGTTAAATGTTCCAGCAATACCAACTTGTTGGTTCGTTGCTGACTGAGGACCCGCCATTGGGTCATTATAATTTGTTTGGACAACTGGAACGACAAAGTTGCTAGAACTTGAAAATCCTCCTTTGAACGTTCTTCTTTTTTTTCGTCGTCCACCTACTTTTCCAGTAGTAATATTATTTAATGCATTCAAATTATCAGAATCTTGTTTTTGAGTTACTATCGCGGCATCTCTTTCACTAGTAGCTCCTAATGGAAGGCCTTGGACTTGTGGTGGGTTAATTGTTGGTTGAGACATTGTATATATTATTATAATAAATTAAAATATAAAAATAATAATCTGAATTAAATAAAATGGACGATAAAGCAAGACTACAACTCCAAAAAATGATTAAAGCAAATAATGTGGAAGATCAAACTGACTTAATTCGCGAGTTGAAACACAGTCACCTACTTCAAAATGACATTAACAATTTAATAATGTTAAAAGCAAAATATAGAAATAACCAAGAAAAAATTAATGAAGAAGGAATGACCGAATGCGGGTTTTTATTCACTTACTATACTGATATTTATAACAAAATTCGTAAAGATGAAATAGACTTAAAAATTCTAAATCAATTCTTGAACGTATTAAGAAGAATTGAAGACGGTGAACTAGACCAACACGAAGGTTCATTTGTAGTTGGTACTTTACTTAAAGAAATGTACGTGGACAGTGCATTACGTAAAGCAGCCAAGTTGAATGAAAATCAAGAACAAGAATATATTGAACCTAGAGAGGTGGTAAACATTTCTTGGAAAGATTTCAAGAAAAGATTATAAATTAATACGTTTCATAAAATTTTTATATTATCGTATAATAATATGAAAACTAAAAAAAATAAAACTATAAAAAATAAAACTATAAAAAAAAGAGACGTAGAACCATCTGTTAAAATACTTAAAATCGGTAATTCTATATATGGTGCAAAAAGTCATAGTGGTGAAGAAATATTAAAATACACAAAATCAATGTCACAAAAAAATAAAAAAAAATGTTTAATACATAACATATCTTGGTTTAGTAACCTTGAAGTTGCTAAAAATTTCAACGAGACTTCAACCAACACACATGTATATAAATGGAAAGTATCAAAAAACACAAAACTATTGAGTGTTAATAAAGAAAATGAGTACTTTATTAATAATCTTTTTTTAAACTCAACCAACAAGTTAACTACAACAATAAATATAAGTAATAGTCAGAAAAAAAATATAAATTATGAACACCCATATATTAATATGTCTCAAAATGAAAAGGCGTTATATGAATTCAGTTTTGTTTTTGGATTTATTACAGTAAAGGAACAATATGAATTTATGAAACTAATCAAATATTTAATAGAAAATAATATCTTGGACATAAAAAATAGAACAAATAATAGTATCTTAACTAGAGTTATATTATTAATTAACTACTATAATATTAACTTGGTATCTGATAAAAACAAAAAATACGATAGACTTAGTTTCTATAAAATTGACCAAAATGCAATTTTAAATTTGTGCAAGTTAATTAATAAAAAATACAATATATCAGGCATATACTGTAAAAATATAAATAATTTTTGGGTACATTTGAATTTTATCCCAAAAGAATTTGCACTATTTAATCCACACGAAAGTCTTACTTATGTAGAAATGATTGAATAATAAATGTTTTATTTTACTTTACAAAAAATAGGTCCATCAAAAGGGTTATCCAATAAAAATTCCAAAATATAGTTACCGATTGTGTCAGTATCTATATTTTTTTTACGACAAATATCATCCATCATTAAATATTGTTTCACGTAATTTTTAAGAATTTTCACTTGGGCAATTTCAAACAAAACATTTTCCATACGATACGCTGGAGACCAGTTTTTATCACAAATGATAGAAGCACAACACATACAATCTACTTGATTTTTTTTTAAGACTTTATTTATTCTCTCACAATTTGAATTTTGTAAAAGAATATTTTTATACAATTGTTCATTAATCATTAATTTTGGTTCAATAAATGGGTATCTTTCCGACAATATAAATTTTAATACTTTGCCGTCAAATTCTTCAATGATAAAATGAACTTCATTCGTACTAAACAAGTTAATTTTAATACTTTTGAAATCATAATTTTCGTATAAATCCAACATTTCAATACCGCATCTTTTAATACAACTACTTATATTTGAATGTTTTTTTTTATTGACAATGGATCCCATATCATACAATATATAGAATAATGGAAATATCTTTATTACATTTGGATTGAATTACTTTTTCTCTCTTTTTATTTCTTATTTTTATTGTTCTTTTTGGACCTTTTGTTTTTTCTTGTTTTTGATTTTTTATTTTTTCTAGTTCTTCTCGTTTTTCTATTTTTTCCTCCTAGTTCTTCTCCTCCAGATTGTATTATTAATGGAAACATCTCTTGACTTAATGTAGTATTAACTAAACCCGTATCATTTTTAGGCCCGCGTATAACTTTATCAAAATCAATCATGACAATTTTATTTTTTCTAATTAATTCACCAGATTCATTAGGTTCCAAGGTTGAACATAAAATAAATTCAACGTCAATTAAGTATATCCCGCTATTTATTGTAGCTATTAAAATTTTTGCAAGGTCACTATAATATTTCATAATGTCAATTCCTAATATTTCAAACAAAATTTTCATCATAGGTTCATTAACCTCTCTCCATCCATTTGTTACACCATGACCTCCTTCATTAAAATAAAATTGAGGGCTAATTACTCTTGGAACAAGCATATATAACCTAGGGGTATTCCTAATCTCAGTTAAATTATAAATCAAATCTCTATTTGGTTCTGCTACAGCATAAGCACTACGAATTTTTTCATCTAATCTTGCGATTTGTTCTACATTGAATTCTATTGGATAAAGTTTTTCCATTCTAAAATAACATTTTCTTTCTTCAACCCAAACGTCGCCAATAATATTTAATAAACTAATTATATTTAAATCAGCTGGAAATACTTGTTTTATTTCTTGATATCTATCAAACTCCCGTGTAAAATTTTCTGGACAACCAGTCGTTATAGAATGCCCTTGAATTGAACCTTTTATTACCATATTGTAGTATGCATTACTATTAAATATAACTCCATATGTTCCGGCATTAATTTTTTCACCACATTCTCCGCACTTAACAGCTTGTTCCGTAACAGCAGCTTCAGAAATTTTTTTTTGTAATACTTGTTCGGATGTTTTTCTTGAATCTAAATAGGCTTGCCAATATTGATTTAGTTGCTTTTCAGTTATGTGTCCATTTTCATATAAAAAATTCAACTTACTTTTCCAAGTAAAGCCCAATTTTCCACTAAGTAATTCTCCAATGTACTTTTCAGCACGATTTTTATCTTCTTCTTCTTTGGAGATGGATGATTCTTCTTCACTCATATATTATTATTATAGATAATATATTTATTACACCTTTTAAAATTTCAAACGCCTACTCATTTTTAATCCAATTAAATTGTATTGAATTACTTTTTCTCTCTTTGATTGATTAAAAAAAGTAAAAAATGGTTTAAAATTATAAGATAAACTAATATAATCTCATTTTTATTGATATAGAATGTCAACAAAAAAGTATGCCACTATAATCCCCACCCTTGTCATTGTAGAATCCCCAGCAAAATGCGCAAAAATTGAATCTTATTTGGGAAGTGGATACAAATGCCTCGCTAGTTTTGGTCATTTGACCCAACTAAAATCATTAGATGCCATAAATACGGATGCAAATTTCCAAACCAAATATGAAATTGTAGATGACCCCAAGAAAAAGAAACACATTGATTTTTTGAGGAGAGAAATAGAAAAGTCAAAAGGTGACGTCATTTTGGCAACAGATGATGACAGAGAAGGAGAAGCTATTGCGTGGCATATTTGTTCTCTCTTTGACTTGCCTATAAACTCAACAAAACGCATTGTTTTTCACGAAATAACTGAATCGGCTATTCAAAATGCAGTAAGAAATCCGCGCACAATTGACATGAACTTGGTGCAGTCGCAACAAACCAGACAAATTTTAGATTTATTAGTCGGTTTCAAAATATCACCTATGTTGTGGAAATACGTCTCCAACAACAAAGTCGGTTTAAGTGCCGGTAGATGTCAAACCCCCGCCTTGAAGTTAATTTACGATAATCAGAGAGAAATAAATAATAATCCGGGAAAAAAAGTATACAACACCGTGATTTATTTTATGAACCACAACTTACCTCCTTTTGACTTGAATAAAGAGTACAACAATGAAGACGAAATATCAAATTTCCTAGAAGCGTCGGCAAGTCACAAGCACGTTTTCTCTCGCACTGAACCGAAAAAAGTATTAAAAGACCAACCGCAACCATTAACAACGTCAAGAATACAACAAATTGCAAGTAATGAGATGCATATCTCTCCAAAGGAGACGATGAAAATATGTCAGACATTATATGAAGCGGGATTGATTACCTATATGAGAACTGATAGTAAAAAATATAGTGCCGAATTTGTTGAATTAATGAAGATGTATATATTGGATAATTATCAAGATAAGAGATATATTTTTGCCGATATTGATAGTCTTAAAAACAATTCAAAGAGAGAAACTGACGAAGAAGTAGAAGAAAAACCAAAGAAAAAATCAAGTAGTAAAAAAATAAGCGTAGTTAAAAAAGATGCCGATAAACCGAAACCACAAGAAGCGCACGAAGCAATCAGACCGACACATATGGAGATGAGAGAAATTCCCGAGTACGAAAAAATGTCGCCCAAAGAGAGAAGAATGTACAAATTGATATGGGAAACCACATTAGAAAGTTGTATGTCTCCCGCTGAGTATGTTTCCATAACAGCAAATGTAACTGCACCAGAAAATGCCAAGTATTCGTATACCAGCGAACTTCTCTCTTTTCTTGGTTGGAAAGCAGTAACAAGTGATAAAAAAATAGAAAAAGAAGAAAAAGAAAACCGATACTATCATTATTTGTATCACTTACAAGAAGGCAGAGTTTTTGATTATAGAAAAATTACTTCTAAGTTAACTCTAAAAAGTTTGAAACAACATTATACCGAAGCCAAACTAGTTCAATTATTAGAAGACAATGGAATCGGTCGTCCATCAACTTTTTCTATGTTGGTTGATAAGATTCAAGAAAAAGAGTATGTTAAAAAACAAGACATACAAGGAACTCGCATAATGTGCAAAGACTTTGAATTAGAAAATGATACAATAACGGAAACAGAAACAGCAAGAGAATTTGGAAATGAAAAAGGAAAATTAGTCATTCAACCTATGGGTGTAGTAGTGGTTGAATTTTTAGAAAAGCATTTCAATGAACTATTCAATTACAATTACACGAGTGAAATGGAAACTATTCTGGACAAAATAAGTAAAGGTGATGAAGTATGGTATGAAACGTGTGGAAAATGTTTAGAACAAATAAAAACCCTCATTGACCGATTACAACAACAAAACTGCGAAGAAGAAGGAGGAGTCGGTAAATACGAAGTAAAGATTGACGAGTACCATACTTATATTATAGGCAAACATGGTCCGGTGATAAAGTGTATGTTGAATCCTAAGAAAATAACATTTATACCAGTAAAACCAAATATAGATGTTACTATTCTTGAAAGAGGAGGTTACAAGTTAGAGGATATTGCAGATGCTGAAACCAAACCAGAAAGTAAAGACTCTTTAGGAAAATATGAAGGATATGACTTGGTATTGAAAAAAGGTAAATATGGATTATATGTTGAATGGGGAGAAAAGAGTAAGTCTCTCAAATGTTTTGGGAATAGACCGAAAGAAAACATCACATATGAAGATGTAGTGAAGATACTGGACGAAATACCAAAAGACGGAGACACAACTTCTTGTCAAAACAGCGTAAATATAGTAAGAAATATAAGTGCAAATATAACTATACGAAGAGGAAAATTTGGAGACTATATTTTTTATAAAACAGAAAAAATGACAAAACCAGAATTTTTCAAGTTAAAGGGGTTTCCTAATGACTACAAGTCATGCGACAAGGCAGAGTTGACTAACTGGATAAATGATACTTTTCATATATATTAGTTTTTGAATATTTAAAAATCTTGAAAATGAAAAAATATTAACGTAGTATATAAAATGTTCAAAAGTTTGAAAAATATGAAAAGAAAACAAAAAATGTTTTTGTTTTATGGAGGACTTGTTTTAATTGCGTTATATTTTATTCGTGATTTAATAAAAAATATGTAAGGATTTGCATCAACTACACCATCCATTCAATAAGATACTTACCTACTGATTTGCAGCAGATAATGTAGACTACTGATTAAATGTATTATAGGTTATTCCCAAGTAAATGGAAAAAATAAAATATATTTATAATATATAATGAATAATTACCCTCCGTCTGAAGTAGAATCCGTTAAAACCGAAGAAGTTGTTCTAAAAAATCCATCTTTTTTTGGAAGAATGAAAGATAGAGCAAAAAATGCAGCGTATTCAATGGGAAGAGGTGTTAAAAGTGTAGGTTCGTACGCTTATAATCAAATACCCGGACGAAATGGGAACTACAATCCTTTTACACAAACAACTAGTACTCCATTTGGTGCTGTTAGTAATACTGATAGAATTCAAAATCTTGGAGCTGCAGCGAGTGGACTTATTAGCATGTTTAGAGGACAAGGTGGACGAACACAAAAAAGAAAAAGAAAACTAAGAAAAATAAAAACAAAAAAATCTAGGAAAAGAAGAGTTACTAGAAGAAAAAAATAAAATTAACCATTTTAGTGAAATTACTACCAACTAAAAATGAAAATATATAACTAATATATAAATGGAAAAAATGAGTCATTGGTTTAGAATAATAGTTGCGTTTGCAGTGTTTTTATTTATTTACATATCTGTGTTCGGAGCAAAAGAAGGTTTTGAAATGTATAGTTACTGGTTAAAGTCTAAAAAAGGAATATTAAGTGGTCCTCATTTTACCACGGGTCAAGCGTGTAAAGCAAATGTATATGCAAATAAATTAGAAAGTGTTCAAGGGTGTCAAATAGGTAATAAACCAAACCCAAATTTTAAAGGAACTGGATATATATTCAAATAAGTTATAACAAAATATACGATATAATAAAAATTAATTAGTATCGTATATTACATTAATATTGTATAAATATTGTAAATTAAAAAATCGTCTATTTTCTTTTTAAAGTCAAGCAACTAATATCAAATGTCATTGAAAACGGCATATTGTTAAAATCAACTTTGAGTCCAGAATGATAGTAAAATGCAACTTTAACTTTTCTAACTTTATTAATTGGTGGTTCAAAAACTTTTGGATTAAAAAAACCACTACAATATGACAGTGAAACTGGAGTACTACCAACTGGTATTTTACCAAACGCGTATTCAACCATTCCATTAGTTTGATTAGTTTGGTCTGTGTAACTGTCAGCATTAAATGGATACGTTACGTCAATATTATTCCAACCGTCAATCAATAGATATATATATGCTTCTCCTAAAATATTTATTTTAGAAGGCGCCTCAATATACCACGGAACAGACCCAGGGTAAGCAGTGTCACTAGTTAACCAGTATCCATTATCACCAGGAACAACATCTCCATAATAAAACCTTACGTCATCACCATTATTTGGAGATGGTCTAGATATAGCAGTTTCTCTTCTAAAACCTAAATTATTTGGTAGTCCCCAGTTAACATACTGAGGAAAACGTCCGGCATTTATACAGCGTGCATTGAAACTTTCTTCATTTATTTTATAAAAATCTGATTCATTTGTCAAGATAAAACCACTACTTCTATTTCCAAACCACAAGTGTTGAGACACATAGTTGTACACCACTACAAATTGAGTATAACCGCCAAGCAACTCAAATTCCTCAAGTAGTGTTTGTTCTCCTAAACGAAGTAAATATGTTTTTATAGATAAAGTTACTTCATAGTTCATTTTATTTGTAAGTTCTGTTGCAATTTGGTCAACACTGTAAAAACCACTTTCAATTGTAATTACATAATCTGTTCCAATATGACTGTTTAAAGCTGAAAAAACAAGAGTATCTAGTCTACTATAGGGAAAGGGAGCAGTTGGAGTCGGAGGGTCTCCTGGGTTATAAGGTTCATTAATTTGAAAAGTGAGAAAAACATTATTATATAACCTACTAAAAGTATCAATATTAATTGGTAGTGCCATTTCAGAAACATTTAGTTTAGAAACATTATAGTAGTCTCTTGGAAGTTCTATTTCAAAGTCTGCTGAATTTGGAAACTTTAATACATTACGGTCTTCTGAGTGAATTGAAACGTAGAAATGAGTTTCTTCGTACTGAGCAGTATCAGTCGGAGTTGGCATAACTGGGTATGTGGTAGAGACATTATATCTAAAATTATTATTACTCATAATTATAGTAGTTATAATTATTATTTTAAATTATTTTAATATAATTAAATTATAAAACAATATAATAGTATTTGAGTATATTAATTATGAGCGGCGGTAATCCATTAGGAAGTTCAAATATATCTACCAACTCTAACATAAAACAGTCTGGACCAAATACAAGTGGGGGAAAAAATCAAGCGTTTGTTAGTCTAGGTATAAAACAACTTACAACAAGTACTCCTCCCCAAACATCTTATTGGATAACTAAGTCAAACACGTATAGTTCAGTTTCAATCGGAAATTCAATAACATCAACACCTTCTAGTTTAAACGTATATATACCGAAAAATTTATATGTTGCTGGGACAATTTTTGGAAGTGTAGTGTCTCCTTCAGACATATCCATAAAAGAAAATATTAATGATTTATATCTTGAAACTGACTTGGATAAGATATTAGAATTAAAACCAGTACAATATACATATAAAAATGATGTAGAAAGTAAAAACCATTATGGTTTGATTGCACAAGAAGTAGAAAAATTATATCCAAATTTAGTATATTCAATGAAATATTCAACAAAAGATGGAGAGTCTTCAAAGTTTGATGATGAAAAAGATAATATAAAATCAGTTAACTATACTGAAATTATACCATTACTGTTATTAAAAATCCAAGACTTACAGAAACAAATTGACCAATTAAAGAAATAAAATAAATTATTATATAAATAATATATAATAATATGGATAATAGTTTAAATACAAGTAAAAACACAAACGAAACTTCTTTTATAAATCCTTCAAATTTTTCATTACATTTAGTCAGCGTTGGTATTATAGTCGCAATAATAACTACATTTTTAGATATAAACAAAAATACTTTAAAGGGTACAATTGTTAGTTATTCTATAATTATTTCTGGATTTATAATACTACTTTCAGTTGTTATAAACAATACGAAAGGTAATAATTTTACATTATTACAAATACTTAAAATAGTTCTTCCGTTTATATTAATTATTGGAACAACATCATTCTTAATTTATTACATTGGTAAGTATTTCAATAATATATCCAAAGGAAGAGTTTCAAATAATTATAAAACATTTTCAACCATATTTACATTATTAACATTAGCTGAAATAATAGTATTTTATCGTAGTAAAAACTCTGCGCAATTTAAACGTACGTCAACTATACCGAATATTTTATACTGGATAATTATTTTCTTAGGAGTGGTTAACTCTATTGTTGTTGGAATTATTTCTGTTGATTTAGCATATTTTAATACAGACGGATAACTTTCAACATTGATTAATTTTGCAAAACTTAAATGTAAGACCAATATAATTATCTGTTTCCCAAATACCAGAAATTTTTAAAATAAACAAATGAACGATACTTGACTTATCCATAGTTTCAGAAAAAATTTTAAAATTACCATTTTTTAACTGGTCAGTTATTTTTGTTTGGATTATTTTATTTTTTGTGTTAATTTTATTCAGTATTTCTTTTTCAATATGGTATATATTTTCAATACTACTTTTATTATTAGTTACGTTGAATGAACATTTGTACTTATTATAATATTTTTCAACTGTAACATCACTTAAAGGTACTGATATATTAACACCGTTTGTTACGAAAAAATTAGTAGAATAAATCAGACGAATAAATGTTCCATCACTAACTACATTATTTTTAATTGAATCACAATAGTATATATTGTTTATGTCATATTGATTAATATTTAATGCTATATTCATTATAATTTACTGTATATTATAATGATTAATTATTTTGTTTTTAAGTTATAAATCTATATAAAAGTTGGTTTTTATAAGTATAATAAAAATAAGTATTTAAAATAAATAAACATTATTCTATAGTTATATAATGAAATTTCATGAAAGTCATTTTGAAGAGTATATATTATCAACACAAAAACAAAATTTACACCCGACCATAGATAAAATACTTAAAAAATTTCCGAATAAAATTCAAGACTTAAAAAATTTGATTTTTTATGGACCAAGTGGAGTAGGTAAATATTCTCTTATGTTGAAGTCAATCAAAAAGTATAGTCCAACTGAATTAAAGTATGAAAAAAAAATAAGTGTTTCATACAATAAAGAACAGTATTATTTCAAAATAAGTGATATTCACTATGAAGTAGATTTATCAATGTTGGGTTGTAATTCCAAGTTACTATGGCACGAAATTTATATGCAAATAGTGGACATTATTTCGGCAAAGACAAACAAAATAGGAATAATTGTTTGTAAATATTTCCAAGACATTCATAGTGAATTATTAGAAAATTTTTATAGTTACATGCAACAAAATAATTCACTCTCTATTGATTTGAAATTTATACTAGTTAGTGAACACTTAAGTTTTATACCAGATAATATTATAAACTGTTGTGAGATTATTCAAGTTCCACGACCAAGTAAAATAAATTATAATAAATGTTTGAAAAACAAGTTACAACCGAGTTTTAAGTTGGAAGAAATTAGTAACATTAAAAATGTAAATTCAATTATTAATGAAAACTTGATGCAGCCATATAAAATAATTTGTAATAAAATTATAGATGTTATAATAAATACTGAGAATTACCAACTATTGAAGGTAAGGGATTTATTGTATGATATGTTTATATATAACTTGAATATAGATGAATGTATTTGGTATATAATATTTACTTTGGTAACTAGTGGAACAATATCACAAAAAAATATGTCAAAAATAATGATTAAAACATATAATTTTTTTCAATACTATAACAATAACTATCGCCCAATTTGCCATTTAGAAAATTATATTTTTTTTTTATCAAGTATAGTAAATATTAATACTTAAAAATTTATTGGTTTAACTAATTAATAAGTTTTCAATAAAACTCGTATTATGGACTTAATACAAGCGATGGAAATTATGGAAATAGAAATGGAACAAATTACAAAATTAACACTAGTGTCTTTAAAAAAAAAATATCATCGTTTAGCGTTACAATACCATCCGGATAAAAATGGTAATAGTCTAGAAGCAAAAGAAAAATTTCAAAAAATTGGAGAGGCGTATGAAATGTTAAAGAGAGAACTGGTTCTATTGAATCCTTTGGACGAAGACAAAACCCAGTCTCCGTCATCATCAATGGGTTCCGGATATTCTTCTGTGTTGAATATGTTTTTAGAAAGTATTTTACAAGGCAAGTATAACGAATTTATTCTCTCAACGATTAAAGATATTGTGTTGGGTGTGAAAGAAATTTCAATAAAAATGTTTGACAAGTTGGATAGAGAAACCACTCTTGTTATCTATGATTTTATTTTAAAGTACAAAAATATATTGCACGTAAGTGATTCAATACTCTCTCTTTTGAGAGAAATTATTCTAGAAAAATTCAAGGATATTCAAATCTATATATTAAACCCTAGTATAGATGACTTGTTTGAAAACAATGTTTATAAATTAGAAATCAACAAGACATTGTATTTTGTACCATTATGGCACGGTGAGTTATATTTTGATGCTATTAACGAGGTTAAAAAAGAAGACGAAGAGAGAAACTTTGGGAGATTTCTCTCATCAAATGAATACGATATTATTGTGAAATGTATTCCGGATTTACCACCACATATGAATATAGATGAAAACAACAACTTATACGTAAATATAAATATTTCTTTCCAAGCTTCTCTCTTAAAGGAGAAATCAATACCCATTTATTTAGGTAAAAAAAGGTTTGATATTGAAATTGAGCGACTTTTTATAAAACAAAAACAGACTTATATTTTTAAAAAGATGGGAATTTCGTTGATAAATGAAAACGATATGTATAATGTTGAGAGAAAAGGTGACATCTATGTGAAAATCACTTTTGTCTAATTTTATTATTGTTATATAATATAAACGATATTTAATGGACCTATTACAGTCATTTCAAAGATTAATCAACATAGACTTTAACTCAAGCACTAATCAAAAAAAGATTTTGCCAGTGATATTAATATCTACACATGGCGGTTATAGAATTAAGAAAAAAAATATTGATGGACGAGTTGAAGATGCGATGATTGAAATAAAACTCCCAGACGGAATGAAAATATATAAACTTGAAACTGCTGCATTCGGTGTTGTTAACTTTTCAAGTAATTACGATATTAATCAAATGTGTGGGAATTTAAAAAAATATATGTATGATACGCGAAAAGTAGAAGAATTAATAAACGATTTAGTTGTTAATGTTGAAGATATTCGTCATGAAAATATTGAAAATAAAAATCTAAATGGAGAAGATGAAGAAGTCACATCATTTACTGTCGCGTCTAATCGCGGACAAATGAATACATATCAAGAATTAAATAGTTTAGATAATACAGATCCAAATAACAAACCAATATTTTATCAAAAACTTTTTTCACGAAATATAAAAGAAAGAACTAAAGAAGACATTTTTAGAGAATATGGTTTAGAAGAGGAAGATTTTGAAGAAGAAGAAATCTTAGAAATGATTAAAGTAAATCCGGATGATTTAAGCGATTTCAATAATACTCGCTACGATATGAGAATTAATTTAATAGAACCTTCATTTTCAAGACTTGCCTCACAGTATTTGGGACCAAAAATTCAAGATATATATGACCTTGTTATTGAAGATCAAATTACTCATGGAGCAAGTCGCGATTTTGTATTGTTAAGTGGAATAATATGGTATATGAAACAAAAGGGTATGAATGAATTTATTATTGTAGACATGTCTTGTTCTACCTTCAAAGATATGGATCATAATAAGATTGAATTGAATGCAAAAAATGAGAGACTTTTTCGTTCATTACGCAGACAAACATCACGTACAAGTAGTCCAATTGTTAGAGTAGAAAGTAGAAATAGAAGTAGGAGTAGAGATAGAAGAAATAATTCTTTTACATCGTTATCGCTGGACAAAGGGGGAAAAAAACGAACAAAAAAATATCGTGATAAAAAATCAAAACGTAAAAAAACACGTAATAACAAAAAATAACATTTTATATAAGTAATTGAATATTTATATAAAATACGAAAATAAAAAAGGGGTGTTTACATTACAGATAAATAACTATTCTAACTACTATCTACTTTTTATATTTTTTTTATGCAGTTGCCTCTACCTTCTTCTTGACAACTTTCTTCACAACTTTCTTTGGTTCTTCAACTACTACTGGCGCTGGCTTGGGTGGTTCAACGACCGTTTCTTCTTCATCCTCTTCCTCATCATCGGATTCTTCTACAACTGTTGATGTTGCTTCAACTGGGAAATCATTATCGCACGATTCTTCAACTGGTGGCACAGCTGTCTTTAACTTCTCCTTTTCAGTTGGCTTTAACTTGATAAAGCAATGACCAACTAAGGATGTCTTTGGTCTTTGAACGACTGCTTGAATTAACTTCCAAGTAATACCGAACTTTCCGTTTGCAAACCATAAACCACCGCATTGCATAATCACTGCAACATTAATACCTTTTTGAATCAAGTCAAGAGGACTCACATTTGGTGTGCTTGGATTTGGAAATAATGTCTCGCCATCTTCATCATAAATCTCGCACTTCCATACTCCGTCCCAGAAAGGAATTTTTACTTTTAATAATGGTGCTTTGGTCAAATCTGCCTCACCAGTCATTTTATCTTTACTATATTTTAATATTGGACTATATAATGCATCTACTACTTCTGCGTTTTTATGAACCTTGCCAAACCATTCCTTAGAGTAAGTTAGTGCATCGGCTTTTACTTTTTTTTCTAATGCTTGCATGTTTTGTAAGAACGCTGTAGCGTCGTCTGATTTATATTCCTCATTTGGAAATTGAAGTGACATTTCATACTTACCATTTCCCTTGCCAGTTGCTGGGTCAACGAAATCAGATGCTCCCCAAGTGAGCATTAGTGGTGTGGAAACTCTAATACCAGTATTTGTTTGTTTATTTAACATATTTACGCTTTTACCACCAGAACCACCCGCCTTAGGAGCGGAGTATCTGATATTCTCAACATTAAACATAGTGCCGTCAATGATTGTATCTGCCATTTTTGCTTGTGTGTATGATTTATATAATTGGGTTATCTTTAAATCAATTTTTTTTTATAATAGTAAAAAATCAATTTTTGTTAATTTTTTTCGGAGCATTTTTCGTATGACAATTTACAAATATTAATTAAAAAATAACTCAAAAAGATTTTCCTATCATAGTATATATACCAAGATGAATCATAATATTCATTTATTACAAGAAGACAAACATAAATTAAATAAGTTTTATTTAAAGTCATCTGCAATGGATGATTATACGAATTATATTTATTCAAAATGTGAAAAAACCATGCCATCCATAAAAAAGAGTCCAGAGAAAATATCTGATGACAATTTATGTGTACCTACAACTCAGTCATATGATATTTTGTTACGCAACAACTACAATGTGCACCAGTTGAAAGGATTCGCAAAAAGTTACAAACTGAAAATATCTGGAAATAAAAATGAGTTAGTGAATCGCTTGTATGTTTTTTTGAAGTTGTCTTCGGTCATTGTTAAGATACAAAAGATATTTAGAGGAAACATTCAAAGAAAATATAATAGTTTACATGGTCCAGCATTTTTCAAGCGAGATATTTGCACAAACCAAAGTGACTTTTTAACAATAGAGGACATGAAAGATTTAGTGTATTCTCAATTTTTTAGTTATAAAGACATAGATGGATTCGTTTATGGGTTTGATATTATTTCTCTCTATAACTTGATTTTGAAGTCGGGAAAAACATTAAAAAATCCATATAATCGTAACGTAATACCAAATAGTGTTATTAATGACATTAGAACTTTATTAAGAGTAAGCAAGTTGTTGAAAATCCCAATTGAAATTGATATTAAGGATGTGACTGAAGATATATCTTTGCAAAAAAGTATAGAGTTACGAATTCTTGATTTATTTCAACTAATAGATGCTTTGGGAAATTATAGTAATGCATCGTGGTTTCTCTCATTGAGTAAACCTCAAATAGTAAAAATGTTGCGAGAATTAATAGATATTTGGAATTATAGAGCACAATTATCAAGTGAAGTAAAAAGATTAATATGTCCTCCAAACGGAGACCCATTTCGTGGTATTAGTTTTTCAGCAATTGTTCAAGAACAAAACATGGATAATGTTAGAAAAATGGTACTAGACATTGTAGAAAAACTTGTAAAAAATGGTGTGGATAAGGACTACAAAGCATTGGGTGCCTATTATATTTTAGGAGCAATTACATTAGTAAATCCAGAAGCGGCGATTGCACTTCCTTGGTTGTTTCAGTCGGTTTCTTATTTTTAAGTTTTTTAAATATTTTTTATATTTTTATTTTTTATTTAAAAATATAATAACTTTTAAATACTTTAGTATTACTGTGATGATATATAATCACAATAATATATATTATGCGTTAAAACACTTAAAAAGTTATTATTTAGATAGTATATAAGATGGCAAAAGCTAGTAAAGCAAAGACTACCACCGACGCTCCCGCTCCAGTTCAAACCACCCCAGCAGTTGAAACTGCCGCCCCAAAGGCAAAGAAAGTAAAGACTGTTAAAGAAACTGCTCCAGTTGCAGTTGAGACACCAGTAGTTGCTGCTCCAGTTGTTGAGTCAACTGATGCATGCTTGGCTGATAAGTCTGAAGAATTCTTCGGAAAGTTACAACAAATCGGTTCATTGATTTCATCATTAAAGACTGAATACCGTTCTCTTCAAAAGCAATGGTCAAGAGATATGAAGATTGTCCAAAAGCAAAGTTCAAAGAACAAGAGAAAGTCTGGAAACCGCAAGCCAAGTGGTTTTGTCAAACCAACTCGTATCAGTGATGAACTTGCTTCTTTCTTAGGAAAGGAGAAGGGTACTGAAATGGCTCGTACTTCAGTCACCAAGGAAATCAATGCATACATTCGTGCAAATGGTCTTCAAGATACTACCAATGGTCGCAAGATCAACCCAGATACTAAGTTATCATGTTTGTTAAAACTTAAGAAGGACGACCAACTAACTTACTTCAACCTTCAAAAGTTTATGTGCCATCACTTTGCCAAGAGTGTTAAGCCAGAAGCAACTGCTTAAATATTTATACATAACTCATTCATAATATTTCAAAAAAACATAAAAATTACTAAAAATAAAAACTATAAAAATATTTAAACCATAACTTATAAAATAATTTCAAAAAAATATAAAAAGCACATTTTTATATTTTTACGCACGAAAAATTGAAGAATGTTTTGTGTAACTAAAAAATTAAATACTTTTTCTACAAATGAGTCAACTGTAGTTTCCATATTTGATGCTTCATCTGCACAATGTAGTTCTATGACCCGTTCGCCACCAAGTTCTTTAAACCTTTTGTCTATATTTTTACCCATGTTACAAAATTTATCGTAATTTGTATCTCCCAAACCCATAACAGCATATCGTATGTTTTTAAATAAATTATTCGGTATGTTGCGGTTTTTAATTTTTCTCCAAAAATGACTTGCTGTTTCTGGAGCGTCGCCGTTACCATATGTTGAACATACTACTATTAAAACAACTGGTTCGTTAATTTCAATAAAATTAAAATTTCCACTTTCTATAGTTTGGTTTAAAGACATATGGTTACATTGACAATTTTTATCAAATAATAAACTATATATATGATTTGTTATAGCTTGTGCATTTCCACTTTGTGTTCCGTAAAGTAAGTATATGTTATTCATATTATACATATAGTTATTTTTTTCTTTTGTTGGATCTCTTTTTTGCTTTTTTTATACGAAAAGTTTTATTACGCAATCTTTTATTTTTTTTACGAATAGATAAAAACCTTCTTTTAAATCTTCCTCCCATTATATTACAAATACCATTCATACACCTACTTCGATCTGGACTAGGAGGATTCGGAGGATTATTACTCTGTTCATCGGGAGTTTCAGTTGGAGATGAAGGAATAGTAACAACCGGAGAATAACTTGATATGTTACCTCTACACATGGGACACGTTCTCATATTATTATTTATCCATCTCACTAAACATGCTCCATGATACATGTGTCCACATGTAGTAGGGTTTCCGTTATTATTTCCGTCATTTACTGCTACAGTTGTATTATCGAATGGTTCATAACATATAGAACACACACCGGGATCTCTATCAAAAGGGGTAGTTACTTTTGGACTATCAATATAATTTATTTTATCCCTTCTGGCATTGTTTCCTATTAAAGGACTTTGTATACTATAATTTTGTTCTGGACGTCTTGATGCAGCAGCAGCTTGTTGGTTGATAGATGTTTGAACCCATTGATCCCAGCCTAGTCTTGCGATACCTTGCATATTTCTTAATGTAAAAGCCATGGATCCACCACTATGACCAGCACTATACGCAGAATCAATTTCATTTGTAAGAGAATTCATTTCTTGCCGATTATCAAACGCAAAACTTCCACTCGGTGGTTCTGGTAATAAAAGATTCCACGCTCCCGGAATACGTTCACATACAGTAAATGCGGATTGTAACGCATCTCTAGTTCTATTGTCGCTGATAAAAGAAAAATCACCTCGCCTAGGCAACTCCATTATATATATTATACATATATATAATATAATTTCTAAAGTGAGTTAACACAACCCTTATATATTGTTAGTTTCATTTTGGAAATATAAACCCATCTTTTTTCAATATACTTTGTAATTTTTCCCTATCAACACAACCATTTACAATTTCTAAATTATCTACTTCATCGCAATATTCGTTGTATGGTAAATCAAATATAATGTATACACTTTTTAGTAATTCATAATCTAAATGAGTGTTCCCACTTTCTTGTAACCATTTATAAAAATCTATCTTTTTATTTGTTTTGTAATATTTTTTGTAAAGTTTCAACACTTTATGTAAATTCATATTCTCAGTGTTTAAGTTAGACTGAATATTATAATCAGTTCCAGACAGTACACATATTTCCCGAAACTCCTTTTGTGTAAAACCTAATTCTTCTACTATTTTTTTAGTATCATATAAAACCAAAGTATGATTCAACAAACTAAAATACCTCAATACTTTTGAACAACCGTAGACAAACATATCCATATCTTCACTTAAACACGCCCATACTATTTTTTTAAGTACTAACAATGCACACAGTTCATCGGCTTCACCATTTGCTTCATAATATGTCATTCCATATGAGACAATCATTTCTTTTATCATATTTATTTGTTCTTTTTGAATATATACAAACTGTTTTTTCAATAAATCCATTGTTGTTATTATTTCTTGTTTTTCGTCATCATCTATCTCGCGACTTTTTAAATTTTCTTTTAGTCTATTGTATTCACTTTCCGCATATTTTTTATCATTTTTTCTCTTTATGAGTAGTTCTTTTTTTTCAGTTGGAGGTTTTCCGTCAAATACAAATATAGGTATTACGTTATAGTGTTTGAAAATAGACAACATTAAATACATATTTTCAATCAAACATTCATCTCCTACAAACTTGTATATATATATACTTATATCAACTGCTATTTTTTTTCCAGATAAATGACTAACCGGAACACATTTCACTGACTCTGTGGTACAATGGTCTCTAATAAACCGATTTAAATTTTTTATTCCCATTTTTAATTTATTTTTTTTGACTTACTATAATTTTAACGTAACATTACAAATCATTTTTTTTATAAATGTTGGTTACATATTGTATGTCTTGTAAAAAAAATTGAAACAAGTTTAAATAAATTATCGTTACAACATAAAATACTTATCAACAAACACCGTTCAATGGAAACTAGAAAACAATATAGAGAAAATATACTATATGAAAAAAATGCTTTGTATGAAGTCAATATTGATTTTAATGATGCAAGTGAATCATGGAAAGCAAATAAAAAAAGTACTGGTAATGGGTGTTATAAATATGTATGCGGTCACATATCTTCAACAACTGGAAAAAAATGTATGAGAGAACTTAAGGATATTTGCGATAAATGTCACTACCATAGAAAAAAATAATTTTATTGTTATAATATAACTAAATAATGAATAATGAAAACACCTCAGAAAAAGTAAAAATTAATATTCGTAACTTTGATTATTCGCCAGAAAAACAAAAAGAAATAGATAGACAAAAAGCATTTTTAAGTTTGTATTATAAAAATAATTACGAAACAATTTTAGAGTATACAAGTTATATAAACAAAAAAGGAGTACAAGACTATTATACAATTGAAGACGCATTACGTGACTATGACATACTTAGTGATGAAATATTATTTGAAAAACGTGGATATAATGTATATTCTTATTTGAACATTATACTTAATAGAATTTTCACTAATGAGAATGATGAAAATAAAAAAAAAGAACTTATCAAAACTTTTTTTACTGACTATGAAAAATGGAAAAAAATGTTAGACTCAAAATTTGACATTGATGAAAGAAAAAAAACACAAGAAAATGTTTCAAGAGAATTTTCTCAGTTGAATAACGACCAAGATGAATATGGTTATTATGACACTGAATTTGAAGGTGGTAAGCAAAAGTATAAAAGGACAACTATGAAAAGAAATAAAAAAAATAAAAGAAATAAAAAGAAATCTAGGAAATCAAAAAAATCAAGAATTATTATAAAATAATAAATACGTATAGTTGAAAGGTATTAAATATTGTCATATATATATATACAGATGAAAAAATGTGTTGCTCTTTTAACAAGAGGATATGACAATTTTGACAGTTACTCATCATTAATTACTAGAAATAAACATATTGAGTGCAACTTACTAGATAAAACGATAGATATTCTTATTTTTCATGAAGGTAATATTAGAGAACAACATCAAATTGAAATTACAAAAAATACTCCCTTATTGAATATTAAATTTATAAATATAACAAGTCACGCTTTTAAAAAAGAAAAAGAGTGCATAAAATTTTATGAACCAACTAAAATGTTCAACTTGGGATACAGACATATGTGTTCATTTTGGTTTGTTGATTTTTGGAATTTTGTAAGTGACTATGACTATTTAATAAGAATTGATGAAGACTGTGTCGTATTTTCTAATATAGATGATGTTTTCACTAAATTAATACACTACCCTATTATTAGTGCAAAGTATGATGGTGACAATGACTTTGTAACTGTCGGAATGAATCAGTTTACACTTAATTTCATAAATAATAATTCTGAAAGTGGTTACGTGTTTAAAAAAAATAACCCAAAACATCTACCAGGAGGTCCTTACACAAACTTTTGTGGACTGTCATTAAAGACTTTAAGAGCAAATAACATGTTACATAAATATATACAAGAAGTTGACTTGAGTAATCAAATATATGAAAAAAGATGGGGTGACCTTCCTCTATGGGGAGAAGTTGTTGACTACATAATTGGTAGTGAATCTCTATTTATTGATAACACTTTTAGATATTATCATGAAAGTCACAAGACATTAGTTAATTAAGTATCATTTGTTTTCGTATAAAATATTTTTTTAATTTAAAACATTATTATAACAAAAATAATAATGTTTGGATTCGTTATTACAAGACATATTAATTCAAAAGAAACAAACGAGTACTGGAAAGAATGTATTCGTTGTATTAGAAAACATTATCAAAATAATATTATAATGATAATAGACGATAACAGTTCAGTTGAATATATTACAAATGACAATGTTGATTTAAAAAACTGTTTTATAATTCAAAGTGAATACCCAAAACGGGGAGAAATACTTGCATATTACTATTTTTATAAATACAAGTTATTTGATAAAGCAGTTATTATTCATGACTCTGTTTTTTTACAACAAAACATTTCAAATGAAATAAATAATGTAACTGATATTAAATTTTTATGGCATTTTGAAAATAAATGCGATGATAACTTAATAAAAGAATTATGTTTTATGAATCATTTAAATAATAACGTTGAATGTGAAAATATTTTACTACTACTTACAAATACATATTTTAATAAGACAAAATGGTTGGGTTGTTTTGGAGTAATGTCTGTAATAAATTATAATTTTTTAAATATATTAGTAGAAAAGTATAACATATTTAGTTTATTAAGTGTTGTTAAAACCCGCGAAGACCGATGTTCTATGGAAAGAATTTTTGCTGTACTATGTTATATAACTACTAATTATTTTGTAGGTAAGTCACCTTCTATTTTTGGAGAAATTGTTGAGTATAGATTTTTAGGAATGTCATTTCATTACAACTATCATAACTACTTAACTGATAAAAAAATGTTTGATATAACTAAACTTAGTAAAATTATAAAAGTATGGTCTGGTAGATAATTTTATCCTAACTCACAAAGGGACATTCTCATATTGGATAATGCAAAATCAATACTTTCATTTGTTTTTTTACTACTATTCTTTATTTTTTTTAATTTAACTATGAACTTTTGCATACAAGTAATAGAATCAACCATTGATTTGGTTTTATAGTTTGTTTTTATAAAGTGACAAAATTCTTCCAAGTTTTTATTTGTTTTTTTAAACTGTAAGAGAGAAAAATTGTTTTTGTTACACCAAGATAAAAATCCTTGGTAGTTATTCATCAATATTGGACGTATGATATAATAAGACAATATATTTGAGTTTTCTTTATAAAGTGTGTTTCTTAGTGCAACAGATTCGGGTTTTTTTGAATACAAGTCTTTATACGTAATACCCATAAAGTCTAATGTTTTTACCAACTGGAAAAACCCATATGTTCTCTCAAAGTTAATAAAAAAGTCAAAATTTGACAGAAGTTCATTCATTAATTCACTTTCAGATACTACTCTGCTTTGTTTACTCATTTTATTCATTGTCAAGTAGTAACTACAAAATAATGCGTTCATAAACTCTGCCCAAAATTCAGTGTAAGCTTCGTATAAATTAACATTAGAATTTACTGGAAAAATAGACAGTATTCTCTCTTTACATATAGTTGACTGACTATTCATATCAGAAAAATCAAGTGCAAAATTATGAAATGTTTCATGCATGAGTACTTTAAACCACTCTTCTTTTCTAAAAATAACAATTTCTGAATTTACTGGACAAGTATGAGTAAATGCCGTATTTACGTTATTTTCACCTAAAATATGAATGTTACTAACTGGTAATTTTTTTTTCAAACTTGTAAAGTAAATATATAGCGTAATATTCTTTGAGCATTTTTTTGAAGAATATTCATTTATTATGTATAACCATACTAATATTTTTTCAACATACTCGTTGTAATACTCAATTTGTAATTGAACATTGGTTTCTTCAACAATAAAAAGGATACTAATATTTCGTTCAAAGAGAGAAAAAGTATATGATAAAGAGTAACTTGCTGCAGTATCAATATGTTCTCTAATTTCTTTAGGGAAGGAAGTTGCGTTAAATGTTTTTGGTTTAGGAACTTGTGATATGTTGACTATTTTTTCAATATTTATTTTATAAAATTTAGAACCTTCTGTCTCTTTCTTTAGCTTAATCTCATTATCTGCTTTGTCTATTTCTTTGAAAAGTTTTGTAATTGTTTTTTTTGTTTTTACAGTTTGTTCAACGTGATTTATACAATTATTGTCTAAAAAAAATGACATCAAATTTTTACTAGTGTTAGTTAATTTATTCATTGTATCTACTCTTATATATTATACATTATTTAGTTATTTTTATTATATTTTTTATTTATATAATTATATTATGGAGAGTAACGGTGAAGAATTTAAACTAGAATTACCTTGTGAAGAAAAGTGTGAATGTTTAGTAGAAAATACTGTCATTGATGTAGTAGGAGTTGAAGAACAAACTGAAACTGTGGAAAAAGAATTAGTTTTTGAAGAAGAACAAACAGTTGGTGATGAAAAATTAGAGTCTACTCAAGAACAAGAACAAGAACAAGAACAAGAAGAACAACAAGAAGAACAACAAGAAGAACAACAAGAAGAACAACAAGAAGAACAACAAGAAGAACAACAAGAAGAACAAGAAGAACAACAGGAAGAACAAGAAGAAGAAGAAGAAGAAGAAGAAGAAATTGTCGGAGAAGATTCTGAATCGGGTGAGGAAGAACCAGATTCAGATGGTGAACAAAATATCGTTGTTACAGAAGAACCAGTTGTTGAGTCAGTTGCTGAACCAGAAACTGTATCTGAAGTTGTTACAGAAGAAGTTGTAGTTGACTTTACAAAGGAAACAGAACAAAAACCAGTATCAGTCCAACAACCATCTCCTATTCCACAACAAAGACAACCATATATCAACAGACTTTTGAGACCAGTTGGACACCATTTGAAAAGATTTAAATTTTTTTAAATTGTTTATAAAATAAAATTTATTTTTAAAAACTGAAATAAATTTTAAAAAATAGCATTTATAAAGTTGGTTTTGAAATTTTATCTCTCACCAACATTAAATCTTCTCTCAATACTGGTTCAACACCAGTTTTATATTGCAATAATTTTGCATTTTTTGTTTCCATTAATAATTTGGTCAAATCTGGATTTTGAGTAAATTTTGCTTCCAATGCATTATTTTTTTCTACATCTTTCCTTTTTCCATAAAACTCTGCATCTACTTTCACCTCTTTTGGACGTATTAATTCGCCCTTGTACTTTCCATTTTTACTTGCTGCTGCTTTCGCCATTTCTGGGTTTTTTGATAATTCTGTGCCAGACTCGACCGAAAAAGATAAATAAAACTCCGGATTACTTTCCTTGAATTTTGATGCTTGGTAATAATGTTCAACACTATTCCATCTCTTACCATCTAAAGTAAATGGTTGTATCCAAGAATTGTCTAATTTTTTACGCCAATCCACAATAGAAGCTAACTCAGAAAATTCCCGAATCATCTCTTTTGGAATTTTTTCCCCAGCACCTTTACCGGGCAAAGACTTACTACTTGACTTGTCGTAAAAAACAAATACAATATTTTCATCATATAATCCTCTAATTTTTGCTTCAGACAATTCTTCAAATTTAGGAGTAGTGATTTTATTTAAATCAAAATCAGTGCCTTTTAATTTAATAAAATCGGGTATTAAAGCATACAACCCAGAATTTTTTTCCATACATTTTGTAATAATTTTTTTTTTAATTCCATATGGAATTTCTTTAAATGTAAGTGTCGCTTTATTTTTGTACTCTACCAACTTATAATGGTATCCATTATAGTCTAACATTATGTAAAATTCTGGAATAAATTCACCTCGTGATTCAAGAACTGTGTCATTCAACTGACCACAATTCAATACATTTGCATAATCTTTTTCCTTATATGCTTCGTAGGATAATAAAATAAATTTTACATTTAATACCCTCTCCAAAGTGGAAATTGCCCACGTCTCTCCCCAAAATTCACAAGTTTTAATTTTGTCTTTAAATTTTTCCAAAGTATCAATATCTTTCATAAACTTGAACTCTTGCGCTAGTTGACTTGATATTTTTTTTTCTCTCATAATAACTTCTCGTTGTTCACTTATTTTTTTAGCACTCTCTGTTAATTGTTTTTTTTCGTTTCTATCCAAAGTATTTTGATATTTTGTTTTGAAATTATTGTATTCATTCTCTAAATTTTTAATGTCTTGAGTGTCCTTCAAAAGGATTGTTTTAATATTGTCATACTGTTCTTTATATCCTAAAAATACTTGTTCAGTTGCTTCTTTGGCAATTTTCTCTCTTAATTTTTGAACAGTTGTTACTTGACCAAGTTGCGCAAAAGCATCCCGAATAGTAGCAAATAAACAATCTCCACCACCTTCATTGTCTTTTATAGAATAATTATTGTTTTCCATAAATGTTTCAATCCATATTTCTTCTTTTTTGGAAGTTTTTGCGTTTTTTAAATATTTACCTTGTTCTTTTTCATCTTGTTCTTTTGTTTCTTCTGGTAATACTGGTGGAATTTTTATGGAATCAGTTGTTTGTGTAAAAATGTCTTTACGAACTGCTGGTATAGTTAGTTCTTCATTTTTTTCTTCCGACTTTTCTTTTTTCTTTTTTATATTTTTATTTTTTTCCTTTTTATCATTTTCTTCGTCTGAATTATCTTCATTTGTTTCTCCTTCCTCTTCAGACTCTTCTTTTTCAACTGTTACTTCAGTATCTTCTTCCGGAACCATTCGTAAGTTTTGTAACATTTTTTTAGTAACAAAAACGTATATTAAAGGTTCCTCTAATTTTTCAATGTTTAAATTATTTTCCTCATCCATATTATTTGCCACATCAGTTGATTTAACTTCATATACACCAATTTGCATTACTTTGTTGTTTGATTTTACTAAATAAACTGGAAAAAAAGTAACATTTTTATCTTCATATGTATTTTTTGCATTACCTACAGCAATAATTACATTTACACCTTTGATTTCAATTTCATATAATGTTGCTTTTTTTTTAAAATCATCCGAATCAACACTTTTCAATTCTTGATAACTTATACTTTTATCTAATTTTGATAATACCATATATAAATTAACATAACAATATTTTATATTTTTATTATAATAAAAAATATAAAATTTAATTCCAAATTACAAATTTTTTCATCATTTTATCATTTTTCAATTCGTTTATGTAATACCACAACTCCTTCCTTCTAGTTACAACTTCATAGTTCTCAATATTATTTTCAAACAACAATATTTGTTCAATTAAATCTTGTTTTTTCATCTTATTTGTTCTTACATCTTTCATTAATCCATAATAGTCACAAATTAATAATAACTGTTTCACAGTATAATTGACGTCATAGTTTACCATTTCAGTATACAAGTCATCATCTTCAATACAAATTCTATTGTATATTGTTGTATTCGTATAATTTATTTGTTCAAAATCATTCAATAGTTTTTCTATTTCACACAAATTTTCATTAGGAGAATCATCTCTAAATTCACAAGTAATATTTTCATTATTATTTTCCATTTAATATTATTTGTAATAATAATATTAATTTACAACTTTTTATATTATTTTTTACAAAAGTTACATATCAATCATATCCATATACTTGAAAATTGATTTGTTTGATAAACTTGGATATGTTTTTACTTTACATAATGATAGTCTATGAACCACATCAATAAATAATTCATCATTTATTTTTTTCTCTGTAGCCAAAGAACAGTTTTCAAAAATTGACTTGTTGTATAGTATTGCAATATTTTCTGTAATTTCATCTACTTCATTTTTTTTATTACTTTCTTTTATTAATTTTACAACTTGACTCATTAAATCACAAGTAATAGTTACAATTTTTTCCTCGCTAATAATTTTATTACTACATAAATTTACAAAGAATGAACTAAGTGCTTTTCTTTTCTCGTTATCTTTATTAATTTTACAAAAACGGTCATAATCTTCTTCTGGTTCAACGTATTCAATTGTTTTGAATAACTCTAAAAATGTATCCAAACTATTTTCAAATATCAGTTTCATTACTTCAAATTTTTGAATTAATAATGCATATAAATCCGCATACATTTTTGAAAAGAAACGGTTATTTGATGCGATGTCAAATATAGAATTTCCAACTTTTAACATATCTTCATCACTTGTATCGTTTTTTACTAACTCTTGGAAATTTTCAATGATTTTTTCAATTAACTCGTCGTAATTTTTATCTGTCAATTTATTTAAACACGTTCGTAGTAAATCTATCTTAGAATCTATTCCGGTCTTTTGTTCTATTTTTGTTGCTTGAAATGTTCTTATTGACTCCCAATCTTCATCACTTACACTTTCTACATTTTTACTACGTTTTTTTCGTTTAAAACCAGAATCAGTGCTACCACCAGTTGAACCACCATATTTCACAGCTGTTGACATAGTATTTTCTTTTTTAGCAAATATTGGAGTTCTTATATAAGTAGGTGACCCAACTTGTTGCGCAATTTCACTTATAATGCTCAATGTATCTTCTGGTAATTTTATTTCAAAACCATTAAATGTTATATTATGAAAGTCTGTTAAATTATATCTTGTCATTGTTTGCATCTGGTATAATATATATTTGATAATCATTTATATCAATTTTTTATAATAATAATTAATTTATAGTAAATACACTTAAATATATACCTTGATTATTTACTATCAATGTCATTAGAAATAGAAGAGTCAAACGAATTAAATTATAATGAAGAAGTAAACAACTGGGACGAGTTAGATATTGATAGTAACTTATTGAGAGGAATATATTCCTATGGTTTTGAAAAACCGAGTCCTATTCAAAGAAAAGCAATTAAACCTATTATTGATAAAAAAGATGTTATTGCCCAAGCGCAGTCTGGTACGGGTAAAACTGCTACATTTGCAATTGGTGCTCTTTCTATGGTTGACACTAAACAAGACGTAACCCAAGTATTGGTGTTGTCACCTACTAGAGAGTTAAGTAAGCAAACTGCAAATGTTATGAATGGTATTGGTTCTATGATGACCGGGTTAAGAGTACAAACGTTAGTAGGTGGTTCATCAATAGATGAAGATTCATCTAACTTAAGAAATAATGTTCCACATGTTATTACTGGTTGTCCGGGTCGCGTATATGATATGATTCGTCGTAGTTGTATAAACGCCAAAAACATTAAGTTAGTTATTTTAGATGAAGCAGATGAAATGTTGTCTTCCGGATTTAAAGAGCAAGTATATGACATATTCCAAAATTTTAGTAAAGATATTCAAGTTGCTTTGTTTAGCGCAACTTTACCTAACTATATTCATAGTATAACTAGTAAATTTATGCGTGAACCAGTGAAAATTTATGTTAAAACAGAACAGTTAACCTTAGAAGGTATTTCTCAATATTATGTAGCGATTGATGATGACAGACAAAAATATTCTACACTGAAAGATTTGTATGCTTTTATTTCAATGTCACAATGTATTATTTATTGCAATAGTGTAAAACGTGTATCTGATTTATATGATGCGATGGTAGAAGACGGATTTCCAGTATGTAGAATTCACAGTAGTATGGATAAAGTTGATAGAGACAATGCGTTTAATGAATTTAGATGTGGTAAATATAGAGTGTTAATTTCATCTAATGTAACTGCGCGTGGAATAGATATTCAACAAGTAAGTGTAGTCATTAATTTTGATGTCCCCAAATGTGTGCATAATTATTTACATAGAATTGGTCGTAGTGGTCGTTGGGGACGTAAAGGTGTTGGTATTAATTTAATTACACGTCGTGATGTTTCACTTATGAAACAAATTGAAGAGCATTATTCTTGCCAAATTGACGAACTACCCGCGAACTTTAATAATTTAATAAAATAAATTCGTAAAACTATAAGAAAAGTAATCTACACTTGATGTAATGATATCAAATATAGAAAAAGTAAATGAATATTTTCAGATTCCGATTTGTTTTAACAACAGTAAAATGGAACTAAGTAAAAACGTGATAGATGATTTAGAACTTATTAAGACTGTAGACCCTTCATGTAATTCTATTTACTCTTTTGCATTTAAACCAGAAACAACTCTAGGTAAAAAAGTTCTTGAACAGTTTCCACAATACTATACAACCGATACTGAATTTTTACAAGATACACAATCACTTTTAAAAAACTACAAGAAAATGAATTTGAAATGTGATGAAACAAAAAATGAAATGCTAACTGAAGTTATGGAAGTATGGGATGATATTAAGAATGATACTGGATTCAAAGAAAAATATCAGTTCATAGACTGGCCAATGTGGGAATTTCTCAATCATTCAGAATCATTTTTACAAGTAATGAGTATTTATAATTTAGCGTCTCCAGTAATTTCTCTCTTTGTACCATTTATTATTCTAATCATTCCTTTTTTCATAATAAAAATGAAAGGACTAAAAATCACAATAGGTGAGTATATTGAAGTCTTGAAGATTATTGCTTCCAACCATGCAGTAGGAAGACTTTTTACTGAGTTCAATAACGTTGAATTAAGTGAAAAATTTTACCTTGTAGTGTCAGCAGCATTTTATATTTTTTCTATTTACCAAAACATTTTAACTTGTTATCGGTTTCATAATAATATGAAAAAAATTCATTCTCATTTGATAAAAGTGAGAGAATATATAGAGTATAGCGAAGTTAAAATGTATAACATTTTGTTATATACTGAAACTTTAAAAACATACACTACATTCAACGAAAAAATAAAACAACGACTTACAGAACTTAGCAAACTAAAAGAACTACTCAACACAGTAACAGAATATAAACTTTCTATGAAAAAAGTAGGCGAACTGGGTAGTGTTCTGAAATCATTTTACACGTTATACGATAACAAGACATACTATGAGTCTTTGATGTTCTCTTTTGGTTTTCACGGTTACCTTGATAATATAGAAGGTTTTCTTGAAAATATAAATAACAAAAAGATAAACGCTGCAAAACTGAATGCTAAAAAGTCAAGTGGAAAAATGAAAAAATTGTATTATCCGGCTTTAATAAATACAAAACACGTGAAAAATACAGTAAAATTCAAAAAAAATCTTATCATAACGGGTCCGAATGCATCTGGTAAAACAACAATTTTGAAATCAGTATTAATAAACACCATAATCACGCAACAAATGGGTTGTGGATTTTACGAAAGCGCTACAATATGTCCATTCAAATATATTCATTGTTACTTGAATATTCCAGACACTTCTGGACGTGATAGTTTGTTCCAAGCAGAAGCGCGCAGATGCAAAGATATACTGGATATTATTAAACAACACCCAAAAGAAAATCACTTGTGTGTATTTGATGAATTATACTCGGGAACTAACCCAGATGAAGCAGTACTCAGTGCTTTAGCGTTTATGAAATATTTAGTAAAAAATAATGGTGTTTTTTGTATTTTAACAACACACTTTATAGAAGTATGTAAACATTTAGACAAAAATACAAAAGTTTCAAATTTTTATATGCACACTGAAAATGTTTTTGACGAACATGGAAATAATGACATAACCAATTTTAAATACAAATATTTGTTAAAGAAGGGAATTTCCAATGTAAGAGGAGGAATTAAAGTTTTATGTGATATGAATTATCCAACCGAAATTATTGAAGAATCCAAAAAATTATAACACTATATAATATATTCATAAAATGGGAGAAGAAAATACAAGTGATAAAAAAGATGACAAAAAAGAAAATAGTAAAAAAGATAATAAAAAAAATGATGAACCAACTGATGATAAAAATAATAAAAATGAACAAAAAATTACAAAAGGTATGTTAGATATGTTTAAACATAAAAATTTAATGATTTTATCAAATTACTTGTACTATTTATCATATTTTTTGTATTTTGTTGTGTTGGTGTTATTGTCTCTAACATACTGGAATAGTCGTTTAGGAAATAATTCAAAGTTTCAAACGTATATCCAAGTGTTAATGGCAGCAACAATTATAGGAACAGTTTATTCAGTATATTTACAACAAGTTACTTTTAGAGAAACAGCTAATTATAACATGTTAACTAGTTTTGATAACAATTTCAAATCACTATTTGATGAAACAATACAATTTTTCATAGAAAATCCAGATATGAACTATTATTACGAAGAATTGTTTTATAATATAAGTGAATACAAAGAAGAACAACGTAATAAATCTTTAGAAACACAATTTACTTTTATTATTTTATCAAGAGTGAGTAATATCATATATTCGTATTATGTATATGGAAATAAATTTTCAGAAAAAAATGAGAGAATTGAACAGTCGGAACAAACTTTGAAAATTATATTAGGTGCTTTTTTTGGTTCAAAAATATTTAATTCTAACTGGAATAGTTATAAATCAAGTTTGGCATCAGAAATTACCAAACAGTATATTAAAGAAAACTTCAATAAATAAAATTATTGTTCAAGTCAAATTGTAATTCGTTTATTAAAAAATATAAATATATAAATATTTTTTAATAATGTCATCTTTAACTCCAATACTAAGCATTCCGTTTTTATTGTCTTTAGGAATAAGTCTAATTTTAATTGGTTTCGTAGGAGTATTTTTTTATCAAAAAATAACTGAACAAAATCATAAAATAAGTAGTATGGTTGATTTAATTTCTACAATGGCAGAAGAATTAAACTATATACGAAGTCGTGTTCAGAGTAGCGCAGCAGTAACTACTTTACAGAGTGGTTCTCAAGCGCCTACGCAAATACCTTTATTCAGTAGTCAACCAGTAAAAACAGATTTAATCAATGTTTCAGATGATGATGATTCGGAAGATGAAGAATCCGATGGTGACAGTGATGAAGAAAGCGGTGATGATGATGAAGAGTCCGACGATTCTGACTCTGATGAGGAAGAAGAGGAAGAAGAAAATGTTAGAGTAATTAATATTAGTGATTCTTTAATACACTCTGTTGAACATTCTGGATATGTTGAAGAAATTCCAAGTGAAGAAACCAACGATAATGATGATATGAACGATTCTTCAGAAGACGAAGATGATTTAGACGAAGATGACAAAAGCAGTGTTGCCAGTGATTCTGAATCTAAAGTGGAAGTTGTTAAGTTGAATGAAGTTATGGAAGAACCTCAAGAATTTGAACCAGTTTTAGACATAGATGCGACATTGTTAAAGTCAATTCATATGACATTTCCAACTAGTGAAAATATTGACTATAAAAAAATGTCATTGAATAAATTAAGGCAAATTGTCTCTGAAAAAAATTTATCATCTGATTCATCAAAACTAAAGAAACCAGAGTTACTTAAATTATTAGGAGTAGAGTAAATTATATCTAAAAATAAATAATATTTTGTTGTTATATATAAAAATATGTCCTGGAAAACTTGTTACTCTGGTTCAAATAATATTCATTTTAATTTTCCACCAATTATGAGCGATTCTCGTAACTTTTCATCGTGGCAGCCGGAAGCGGTTGTCAATAAAAGAATTCAACAACAAGAACATATTCAAACAAGTTGGCAATATAGACAGTTTATGATCAACAACGGAAGAGAAATTATGAAATACAATACAATGGAAGCGTGCAGTGATATGGGGTTACCTTCGCACATACAAACTGGAAATACTCCGTCATCCAATGTACCACACTTATATAAGTCAAGTTACGATACAAATAATCCCGGTTTTGGATACTGCTCAAGTAACTTGAAAAATCCATATTTAACAAGAGAACAATTGCAAGGACGATTAATTTCCCCTTCTATTGATTTAAGTGAGATTGAAAAAATGCATACTACTACAAAATAAATAACACACTAATGAAAAATAACATAAATATGAAAAAGTATTATAAAAACATTGTTATAATACTTTTAGGAGATAATATTTCAATAGTATAGTATAAATGAAAATACTAAGTATAGACGTCGGAATAAAAAATTTAGCGTTTTGTTTATTTTCCAAGTCGGTTGAACAAGAAGAACATTATTTTCATATTGAAAAATGGGATTCAATTAATTTGTCACAAACAAGTGAAATGAAATGTTTAGAAGTAGAAAAAAATCAACCGTGTAATAAACCAGTCAAGTTTACTAAAAATGGAAAGTGTTACTGTTTGAAACATTCAAAAAAACAAGAGTATCAAATTCCTACATCAGAATTGAAAAGTGGTTTTATAAATAAACAAAAAATACAAAATTTATACGAAATGGCAGACAAGTATAAAATTAAATACGAAAAACCCATAAAAAAAAATGACTTGGTTTCATTAATCAATGATTATATTTACAATACTTGTTTTGACCCAATTGAAAACACGAATGCATCAAAGATAGATTTAGTAACTATTGGTAGAAACCTTCAGACTAAATTTGATATAATTCTTGCTGAACATTTATCAAGTATTGATAAAGTGATTATAGAAAATCAAATAAGTCCAATTGCAAATAGAATGAAAACGATTCAAGGTATGATTGCTCAGTATTTTATAATGAAAAATAATAATATTTACATTGAATTTGTCTCTTCCATAAATAAATTGAAAGACTCTTCTACGGAAAGCATTTCAAATAAAAACGAGGTAAAAGAAGACAAACTGAAATATGGGGACAGAAAAAAAATGGGAATCAAAAAATGTTTAGAAATAATAACTAATGAACATAACTACAAGACTTGGGAGGATTTTTTCTCAAAACATAACAAAAAAGATGATTTAGCTGACTCATTTTTACAAGGTATTTGGTATATTAAAAACAAATTGTAATAATTATATAATTTTAAAATAATATATTTATTATTCGTAATACTTAAAATTATATGTTCTTAATTATTCATAGATAAATATGGACAACGACATTATTGATATTTCTAGTATTAAACTGAATGATGGTCCAATGAAATCTGCGAATTTCGGTGGAGGTATTGAATTATTGATGAACGAGAAAGTGAGGGATGGTGGTTCAAAACCTACAAGCGATATTCATATTGATGATTTAGAAAATTTAGAAAGCGAACTGAATAATTTAGTTTTGGAAGAAGAAGTGCCTTCAAGAAGTACCTATGAGGGTAAATCAAGTTTATTTGGTAAGAGTTTAAACTTTGATACTCCTTCATCATCTAGTGAAAAACCATCTGGTGTAAGATTTGAAGAAACTTCTAACTTTGGTTCATCGTCCGACCCTCCAAGTATTGGTAAGTCTACTGCCCAACAAAATACCGATGGAACAACTTGGGATGGATATGCTAAATTTAACAATATTCCAGTTAATCCAGATAAACCAGTACCGAATGAACCTCAAATGACAAAAGAAGAACTATTAAGAGAGAAATTTAAATTTTTAAGAAAGTTAGAAGCGCTTGAGGCAAAAGGTGTAAATTTAACAAAAAAATATACTATGGAATCACCACTTGCTGAAATGCAAGGTGAATACGAAATGATTATGGAAGAAAAGACCAAGCAAAATTCGGTCAAATTTCAAGGTAACATGTTGATGGCTTGTATTAATGGTATTGAGTTTTTGAATAATCGTTTTGACCCTTTTGATATTAAACTGGACGGATGGAGTGAACAAATCAACGAAAATCTCACTGACTATGATGAGATTTTTGGGGAACTGTATGAAAAATATAAGTCAAGAGCATCTATGGCACCAGAGTTGAAGTTATTATTTCAATTAGGTGGTAGTGCAATGATGATTCATATGACCAATACTATGTTCAAGTCTGCAATGCCAGGTATGGATGATATTTTGAGACAAAATCCAGATTTAATGCGTCAGTTCCAAACAGCAGCAGTAAATAGCATGGGACAAAGTAATCCTGGATTCTCTGGTTTTGTAAATGGCATGATGAACACTAGTGATATGGGCGGTCCACCACCACCAATGGCAACTCAAGGACCGAATGCTGTTCCTCCATCTGTTTCTAGGGGCGGTAATAACACGTCTTATATAAATCGTCCAGATTTAACTATGGGAAGAAGTAGTTTCAATGATGGAATTAATATTCGGGAAACATTTAGTGGTGCAAATGAAGTAGAAAGAAGTTCGCGTAGTTCTCGCCCAGAGATGAAAGGTCCTAGTGATATTTCTGATATATTGTCTGGATTAAAAACAAAAACAATTAATATTCAAGAAACAACGCCTTCGGCACCTAGTGTCCAACAAACTCAAACATCTCAAAATGATAGTAGTACCATATCCATCAGTGACTTGAAAGAGTTACAATCCGGTGGAAATATGCCAAAGAAAAGCAAGAGACGTCAAAAGTCAGATAAGAATACTTTGAGTCTAGATATTTAATATTTTATGGATAAATAGTTTAAAAACCTATTGTTTTATTATAATTATTACAATGACAACGAATTATAATAAAATTGCATTTATTACTGGAATTACTGGTCAAGATGGGTCATATCTTGCCGAACTATTGCTTGAAAAACAATACCAAGTTTGGGGAATGATACGTCGTTCTTCTTCTATAAATACTGAAAGAGTTGATCATATATTTAAAAAATTAAACCTTCGCTATGGTGATTTATCTGATGGAATTAATTTAATGAATATTTTCAATGAAATATATAACACTTACAAAGATAACATTCAAGTTTTAGAAGTTTATAACTTGGCAGCAATGAGTCACGTGAAAATATCTTTTGATATGCCAGAGTATACTGGAAATGTTGACGGACTGGGAACTCTGCGATTGTTAGAAACTCTTCGTAACTGTGGAATTCCCTTAGAAAAAATACGTTTTTACCAAGCGTCTACTTCAGAACTATATGGTAAAGTTGTTGAAGTTCCTCAAAAAGAAACAACCCCTTTTTATCCTAGGTCACCTTATGGCGTTGCAAAAATGTATGGTCATTGGATTACCAAAAATTATAGAGAAGCGTATAACATGTACGCTTGTTCTGGTATTCTATTTAATCACGAGTCCCCTCGTAGAGGTCATAATTTTGTAACACGTAAAATTACTATTGGATTGAATAAAATATTAAAAGGTGAAGAAACAAAACTAGTTCTGGGAAATATATATTCAAAGAGAGACTGGGGTCACGCCAAAGACTATGTCAGAGGAATGTGGCTTATTTTACAACAAAATAAACCAGACGATTATGTTTTATCTACAAATGAATTTCATAGTGTGAAAGAATTTGTTGAAAAATCATTTGCTTTGAAAGGGTTTAATATTTTGTGGAAAGGTGAAGGAATCAATGAAATTGGTTACGATAGTTTAACCGGAAGGGAATTAATTTTCATTTCTGAAAAATATTTTAGACCAGCCGAAGTAGAAGAACTACTTGGAGACTCTACTAGGGCAAGAACCGAACTCGGTTGGAGACCAGAATATACTTTTGATGACTTGGTTTCTGAAATGGTTGAACAAGATTGCAAATAATTCGTAAATAATTTATTTTTTTCATAACAATAACTATATAGGTTATGAAAAAAATATTAGTAACTGGAGGTTCTGGATTAGTGGGTAATGGAATTAAAAGTGTTCAACATTTTTTTTCAAATGAATATGAATTCATATATGTATCATCAAAAGACTACAACTTGTGTAATTTAAAGGATACACAACAAATGTTTGAAACACACAAACCAAATTATGTTATTCATTTAGCCGCAAATGTCGGTGGGTTGTACAAAAATATGAACCAAAAAGTAGACATGTTTGAAGTAAACCTAATGATTAACTTCAACGTTATAAAATGTGCGCACGACTTCAAAGTTGAAAAACTTATTGCTTGTCTTTCCACTTGTATTTTTCCAGACAAAGTTGAATATCCTATTGACGAGTCTGTTTTACACAACGGACCGCCACATTTTTCAAATGATGCGTACGCATACGCAAAAAGAATGTTGGAAGTGCATTGTCGCACCTACAGAGAGAACTATGGAGATAAATTTTTTTGTATTATTCCTACCAATATTTATGGACCCCACGATAATTTTGATCTTGAAAATGGACACGTTTTGCCTGCGTTAATTCATAAATGTTATCTTGCCAAACAACAGAATATTAGTTTTATTGTTAGAGGAAGTGGCACACCTCTAAGACAGTTTATTTATTCAGAAGACCTTGCAATACTAATAATATTTATTTTGAAAAAGTTTGGAGATGATAATATCATATTATCTGTTTCTGAAAAAGAAGAAGTTAGTATTGGAGATGTGGCAAGACTAATTGCCAAGGCGTTTGATTATGAACACCGTATCGTATTTGACAAAAGTTTCGCAGACGGACAATTTAAAAAAACAGTATCCAATGCAAAATTACTAGACTTTTTGAGAGAAGATTTTGAATTTACCCCAATTGAACAAGGTATAAAACAAACCGTTGACTGGTTTATTCTCTCAAAAGAACCAAAACAAGAATGATAAAATGAGAGAAAATATTAGTCTCGTTATTATAATTATAATATAATATATACTTATAATATTCAACTATGAGTAATGATGAAAATTTAGAAAATAATCCAATAATATTCAATAAAAATGGGTTTAAAATTTTTAAACAAGAGAGAAATTCCTACTTTGTCACTTTTGACATAGAAAATCCTCATATCTACATTGAAAAACTAGTCAATTTTAAATTTTTAGATATTGTTTTTGAGGTGAATAAAGACATTATAGATGACTATTCTGTTGAAATTACAGAAGAAAACGATACAAAAACCGAAGGAAATGTTGTTATTACTTTGAAACATTTATTTGCTGACTTGGGATTACCTCAAAAGTATATAAATACAAATGTTGTTATGAAAAAACAACCAGACCAGTCATTCACTTCTTTTCACATAAAAAACATGGGTGTATTGCCAGAAATTGAAAAATTAAATGAAATTGATGGTAATAACTATGAACTTTTTAAACTGAAGAATGTAATAATACACTGCAAATATGTAAATGAACACAAAATAAATGTGGAATATTATATTTATTATCCGAATTCATTTATTCTCTCTCCAATACTTGAAAAAATAATTTGTTCCATTGTTTATAAAATATTTATTAGAACAAAACTATTTATAGAAATGTATAGATAACTCAATAAAGAAGAAACTATGTTCATAAACCAACTTTGGAGGTTTCTCTCAAATATATATTTTGTTTTTGAAATTTTGGGGATAATAACTTTTACTTATATTGATTTTTTACGTGATAAAAACTATCCTTTGTTTATTCAAAAAATAACACGTAGTCTTGCAAGTAAAAATATTTTGTACGTAAAATTTTTTCAAGCAATATCACTGAATAACAACTTAATAGATGCCGCAATAAATCAAGAGTTAATAAAATATACTGACACTGTACCATATTCTAGTGATGACATTGACTTGGAAGTTATCACAAATTTAAAACTACTTTATGATATTCAGTTTCTACATAATACAACACCTATAAATGCGGGGATGATTTCTCTCGTTTATAAAATGAATGATGGTGTTGATAACCAAGAAGTAATTGTAAAAATAAAAAGACTGGGTATTGAAGAAAAGTTAAATGATGCAATTGATAAAATGAAATTTATCATTTATTTTTTGACTTTCATACCACAGTTGAATCATTTTAATATTCTAGAGTCTTTTAATAAGAATATTCTTATACTAAAAAGTCAACTGGACTTTGAACAAGAAGTACAAAATACAATAAAAATGAAAGATGATTGTAAAAATTTAAAATATATAAAAATTCCAAAAGTATATGAATCCGTTACAAAACTTTTACCCAATGTTATTGTTATGGAATATATTTCGGGACTACATATATCAAAAGTAGAAGAAATTGACTATAAACCTTTTGCCAAACTAGTTGTGAAATATGGAGTAGTCAGTTCTTTTATGAATGGTTTTGGACACGGCGATTTGCATCCCGGGAATATATTATTTATCAAAAATGGCGATAATTACAAACTTGGGTTGATTGATTTTGGTATTGTATTAAAAATTAATGAAAATGTAAGAAATAAATTTATAAGTATTTTTTATGATTTTTCCAATAAACCTCCAATAGAAATTTCTAATGATTTTTTATCTTGCTTTGTTGAACCTAAAGAAGTATTTCAAAATTTACCAACTGAACACAAAGAATCATTTGTTCAAATGACTGCACAAATAATAGATAATGTTATCCACGGTTCAAAGTCAGCAAATCAAAGTAAACTTTTTGAATTTATTATTCATTTCAATGATTATTTAAGTAACAATGATTTAAAAAAATATGGTCTATACTTCAATGATGACTTTATTAAAATGCAAATGGGATTAGCAATGGCACAAGGAGTGTGTTTATGTTTATGTAAAAACAACTATATTGAAATTGCTAATCAAGTTTCAAATGAAATGTTTCATAATGATATCTTTTTTGAATGAGTGTTGTAAATTATTTTTCCTTATCAATAAGAATTTCTTTTGCCACATTTCTTATTATTTTATCGTAGTTTCTTTCGTTGTCTTCGTCTTTTATCTCTCCCATTGAATTATCCAAAATCTTCATATATTCTTCGTGTTTTTTAGTAGAAA
>Ga0136644_10000034_pt1 | contig 97304 bp, 102 predicted proteins | sample C_130820_EF_Meta_FD_94780 | JGI IMG/M metagenome (GOLD analysis project Ga0136644, IMG submission 94780) | Freshwater microbial communities from Lake Croche, Canada to study carbon cycling - C_130820_EF_MetaG (v2) (version 2) | ecosystem: Environmental > Aquatic > Freshwater > Lake | place...
AAAGTTTCAACGAAAATAACACTACTAAAGATGGGCAAATAATCATCTGTATTATTATATCGTGAAATATCTGTAAAAATTGGAGACGATGTCATATAATACGCGTGTAAAAAAATATAAAAAATTACAATCTATCTATATATTATAGTATTCAAATAGATACAACTATTATTTATAAACTCTTATCATTCTAGCAGTTTAGAATAATAAAATACTTTGTCATATTATGGCATTGACAACAAATAGTAAAGAGATTCATTCTATTTTTCAAGCTAATGAGCTAAACGATTTGAAACGATTTATTAAAAAACGACAAGACCTTAATTCGGCAAATACTTTTCTTAGATACTTCTTCCATTTTGTTCAATATAGTTCTATTCTAATCACGACCATTGCGGTTTCCAATGAATCCAATTGTAACTCAGGTAATAGCTTAATATGGGTAGGGATAGGTCTTAATGTATTTTCCACCTTAATTAACGCATTTGAAAATGTGAATCATTCTATATCAAAAAAGTTATTACACGATATCAAGTTAATTAAATCTGGGAATTATATAGATGAGGGCGATTTAATAGAATCTATGCGTATAAAACCTGCGAGTAAATCACCTGAATCACCTGAATAATATGCCTTATTTTTATTCTATACTAAATCACACTCGTCATCATCACAATCATCATCACATTCATCATTATTATTAAACTCTTTAGTAGCCATTATATATTCATCCAAATTCATAAGCCTTTCTCTTTCCTCCTCTTCTTTCTTTTTAGTAACAGATGAAAAGTATAACCCATCAATACATTCCCACGAGCGAACGGATAGCGTATCTTTATAAATCTTTTTCTTATTACCATTAACATCCTCAACTGTATAGTGAAATAGAGCGCAACGACCTCCGTACTCATCGTCCTTTTTAAAATGTTTACAATCCTTGCAATCATTATAACCAACCTGGTATAATATTTTATTATATGAAGGTTTCATAGTAAAGGTAGACCCTTTAATAAAGGTGATAAGGACTACTAGTAAAGAGAGAAGTGTAGTTGCTAGCATCTTTTATACAACGGTATATTTGATGTAAAAAATAAGGTATTTATTTACATCAATTTTTTTATTTTTTATTTTATTTCTATTTCTTTCCTTTCCTAGATTTCCTTCCCTTTCTTCCTTTTCTTCCCTTACTTCTTTTCATTGTTCCCCGAGCGGTTGTTCTTGGTGTGTCACGAACATTAGCAGGATGTCTTTGAGGTCCAGAAGGTCCAGGTGGTGAACCCCGTTGACTTGGTTGTGTAGTGCGTGCTTGTGCTTGTTGAATAACTCTTGCAGCAGCTGCATGAGACCTTGCGTTTTGAGCCATTATCGCATCATGTCTAGCATTACGCACTCCTGGTGTATCATTAGGTAATTCAGGCATTTATTATATTATAATATAATATATAATAATATTTATTTCCAAGAAATAGAATAATAAGGACAACATTGCTTGATTCCGGCATAAGTAATAATACTATCTGGGAATCCGGTACGAAGTTTTGCTAAAAATCTCTCTGTAAATTCTTCTGGATTTATTTTATGCTTAGTTATAATTGAGACCAGACCTGCTTTACTAGGATCTTGTAAAAACTCCTTATATCCATCATATTTATCACAACTAGTAATTGCCAGTGGTTTACAAAACATAGTAAAATTATAACTTGTTATGCTTTGTTCCGCAAGTTCAATCACTTTAACGTAAGTGCCCTCATAGGCTTTCTTCTCTAGCTCTAAAATGGCGTTATCACTAGCAATCTTTGGAATGCTTCGCAAATGCTCCCTTTGTAAAGGGTAAGGGTAACTATAATCGTCATCAAATAGTATAACATTCCTGGATTCTATCCACAAGAATATTAGAACAATAAATACTACTAGCAAATAGCAACACAATCTTAGCATCTTATTTTTTCAGGTATACAAATAAAAATAAGATGATATTAGGTATCAATTTTTTCTTATTAGATTAATAGTTACTGGTTACTGGTTACTGGTTACTAATTAATGGTCTGTTAGCACACGAGGCGCAATGTTCATCGTAATCAACTCTTGGAATAATAGTTTACAAGCATAAGGTATTTCCACATACGCAAAGTCCGTTCTGTTCTCACACGTCTTGCAAATATGAATGTGAACCTGGTCATTATAAGACGCAATAAGCCCACATTTCTTACAAACATATACCTGATACTTGTCCGAGGCATCGTATAGCCGTCCCCTGGTGAACTTCGCTGCGCCATGCGAAATCATGCAATCCTGTTTTTTTATTTTTTGTGTGTGTGTGTTTTGTGTGTATGAATAAGGTTAGTGTTATGATTACATGATAATGTGTGTTTGTTAGTAATAGGCATATATATACGATTTTTTTACTTACCCTCTCCATTTCTCCAAATCGGAGACCTCCATCCCGACTTCGTCCTTCAGCCGGTTGTCGCGTCAAATTCACCATCGGTCCAATTGACCTACTATGCTGCTTATCTGTCACCATATGCTTCAACCTCTGGTAAAACACCGGTCCAATAAAGACACTGCTTTCCAACTGCTCTCCAGTTAAACCATTATACATAATCTGATTTCCGTGTGCGTTATATCCGGCTTTCAAGAGCTCATCGCAAATACTGCTGACTTCAAATTCACCAAAGCTCGTACCATCCCCGAATAGACCGAGTTCCACCAAGGTTTTTCCTAGAACAGTCTCTTTCAGCTGACCAATTGTCATTCTGGATGGAATCGCATGTGGATTGATGATAATATCGGGTTTAACACCATCTTTGGTAAAAGGCATATCTTCTTCCGGAATAATATTGCCAATGGTACCCTTTTGTCCGTGTCGTGACGAGAACTTATCACCAATGACAGGCTTTCTAATATTTCTCAAGCGCACCTTACAGAAATTATAACCGTCGCCATTGCGGTCAATGTAATTCTTATCAATATAAGTCTCTTCAGTGGTCTTGTGAATACGACTCTGGTCTTCATATTTGATGACCTTGGTATGGTCATTCTTATTCTCCTTAATAGGCGTAATCTTGGAAATGATAATGTCGCGATTTTCTACAAGCGTATTCTCGGGAATGACGCCCTTGCTGTTAATCTTGCTGTAATTGCCGAATTTCATCCCCTTTGTCTTTGTTGGGTCGGGCTTACAGCGAATCTCTTCATCACCATTGACCTTTTGCTTGTCCTCGTCCTTTTCCGTGTGGTAAATCGTAGCCTGGAAGAGTCCTCGCGCTATAGAACCGGCATTAAAGAGTAGCGAATCCTCCTGGTTATATCCCGTGTGCGTCATAATCGCCACAATGACATTCGAGCCAGATGGAATCTTCATCAGCTCAATCATATTCATAATGCGGGTATCCACTAGAGGGCGCATTGGGTAATTTAAGACATACGCAGTCTTGTCCATGCGTTGCTCGTAGTTAGTCACATAGACACCCATGGCTTGCTTACTCATGGCGCAGTTACTGCTAGCAAATCCGGAACCAGTAATAAAGCTATGATTTTCACTTTCTACTTCAATGTCCGAAATAAGCCCATCTGGTTCTAAAGTAATACTAGTTATGCGGTCAAAACGAGTAGTTACATATCCTTTCCCCTTTTTCATCATTAGTATTCTTAAATCGGGATTTGCTCTAAATTCATCTACAGTTTTCCAGCCATCAATTGTCATAAATTTGTGGTCACCTGTGGCAATAATTTCATTTCCACAATCCGTAGTCACCTTATAAATAGGGTATTCATTTTGCCTAACAAATTGATTCACCACAGTGGTTTCTGTAATATCACGTGTTTCTGGATGAAATGATAACACCTTATCTCCAATAACGATATCTTTTATAAGCTTTTTAGAGCCATCTGCCATAACGACAGTTTCATGAATGCCTAAACACTGATAAGTGTTTCTAGGCGATTGATTGTGCTCCGGAAAGGGAATACAAGACGCCAAGATGCCGAACATAGTGGACGGGTGGATTTCACAGTGCGTATAACGCTTTCCCGCAGCGTTTTCATCTATTAAGTCCCTAGGTCTCATAGAAACTAATGACCACGATTGCTCTTCTGGGTCAATGTATTCAATAACAGCATCTTCGTTGCGACAATTCGTGAGCAAGTCTTCCCAGACCATTTCTCTGTTTCCCAGCTTGCTAATAATATCAGGAGTAATGGCAAGGTCGCCGTTTTTGACACGCAACAGAGGACGCGTCAATCGCCCACCATCATTACAAACACGAATCTCATTCAACTTGTAATCAAAGACGATACTGGTATAAATATTGATAATACCAGCATACTTTTTCTCTTTTAACATGGTAAAGAGGGCTAGAGCATCATCGGAAATACCTAGCCACGCACCATTGATAAATACCTTTGTCTTATTGAATAATGAAACAGGTGTCATTGTCTCCACAGGCTGAATATACGGCGCCACATACTCATACAAAGCCAGGCTATTAGAATGAATTGTGATATGCGTCATATACCCGAGATTCTTGACAATACCAACCGACTGACCTTCTGGGGTCTCGGCCGGACAAAGGAATCCCCAGGAGGTGTTATGGAGTTTTCTGGGTGGAATCAGCTTGCCACTCTTGTCCGTCGGCGTGGAAATTCGCCTAGCATGACTTAGACTGGACGCATACGTTAGGCGATTCAACACTTGTGCCACACCGACCTTATTGCTGTTAATATGTTTGATACCAAAATCGCCGGTGGAAAGCGCTCGCTTTAAACCGTTTTCAATCGTCGTCGATTTGATAATCTTATAAATATTCGTATCGTTAATAATATTCTGGTAATTATCAGTGGACTTCCACGAACCATTGTTGATTTCCTTAACAATCTGCTTCTCCATATCTTTCACCACCTTGTTGAAATAGTTGCGAAACAGGTTATTTAAAAGGGTTCCAGTGAGGTCAACACGCTTGTTAACATAGGAATCACGGTCATCTTGCTTGACCCAGCCATGCTTGGCTTGCAACAAGCGATTCGTCATATAGCCTAGGAAATACACCTTTTGCATAGCGGTTTGGCAATGAGGAAACAAGTCATTGTTCAAAATATCCAGGGTGAATTCGTGCTTCTTTTTGATTCCGGTTTCCTTGTCCATGTTAAGTGGAGTAAACATCACATATCCAGTGATATATTTCAAACAGTCTTCTTGCGTCATATATCGGTTGCTATCGATAATGGACGCTTGCAGACCCAGTAAAATTTCCTTATACTTATCGGCACCAAGGTCCAACAGAATGTATTCGCAAATTTCTTTGTCGGCCAAGATACCTAGCGCGCGAAAGAGGACAAAGAGTGGAATCACCTGCTTTACGCGCGGTAGCTGAACCATAATAGGAAACCCGAACCCATTGTTTTTCGAAGAGACCATCATACTGAGCTGTTTAGGCGAAATACACTTGAAATCGGGGACGGATTTGATATCAGCTTGCCAAGTATACTTCGTATTATTCTTTGCCACGTTGAAACAATAGACACGATTTTCGGCGGCGCGTTCTTGTCCCAAGACAGTTTTCTCTGAGCCATTGATAATAAAATAGCCACCTGCGTCAAAGCGACATTCCCCAGTATGAGAATGATTGACATGCTTATACTGCGTAAGCACACAAATGTTCGACTTGAGCATGATAGGGAGCTTTCCAATGTGAATATTAGGAAGGGTTTTATAGAAAGTTTGAACATTTTCCAGATGCTCACCAGTGCGAACAATATATTTGATGCTCATATCAATCGTCATTGCGGAAGAATAGGTGAAATTCCTGAGCCGGGCCTCTTGTGGAAACATAAGTTTGGTGGCTCCATTATTCTCATGAATCTGCGGACGATAAATGTGGAAATTTTCATATGTCACGAGGATTTCTAGGGAATGCTTGCCTGAGACGGGGTCGTAATCTTGTTCCGAAGCAATCGTCACAGGATTGAACATCTCAATCGTCTTCATGATTTGATAACTAACGAAGTTATTATAGGATTCCAGTTGATGCCTGACTAGGCGATCCAAATGCTGTCCTTTGAAATAGGATTCGATAATAGTCCAGGGTGTTTCTACGTAAGTATCATGCGCCATACTGGAGGAGGATAATGACTCCCTCAATTCATCCATTGTCGAGTCCATGTGTTTAGTAGTATCTAATGCTGCCATGTTTTATGGTAACTTAGATTAACTACTATTTGTTTCAATTTTATTTTTATATTAGTTTAGGTGGAAAAGAATATTTTCTTTCTTTATTTTTCTTTTTACTTTTCTTTATATATAATATAAGTAAGAATGAATAAAAAAGACAAAGAAATGAGCGATTCCATTAGCAGCAGTGGCGAAGAGTCTATTGATTATGATTCAGAAGGAAAACCTTTTACTTATAAAAAAAAGAAGCAACCTGTTGTTAAAAAACAGATGACTACGAGTAGTAGTAATACTGAGTCTATCGATTATGATTCAGATGGGAAGCCTTTTACTTATAAAAAGAAGAAACAACCTGTTGTTAAAAAATCTACAATGACTAGTAGCAGTGGCAATGAATCCATTGCTTATGATTCAGAAGGAAGACCCTTTGTATATAAACGCAAAATGATATCATTATCTAAGGCAAAGAAAGGTAAGAAAACTAGTAGTACTAGTCGTAGCAGAAGTAGCAGTAAAAGTAGCAGTAACAATAATGAATCCATCGATTATGATTCCGAAGGAAGGTCATTTACCTATAAGAGAAAACCAAATAGCTCAAAAGTAGCAGCTGCCAGAGCCCAAGATGAAGATTTAGAAGCGGATTTAGAAGAATTGGCTGAACTAGAAAGAGGAAGAGGAAGAAAGACAAGGAAGACAAGAAGAACAAGAGGGGTAAGGAGGGTAAGGAGGGTAAGGAGAACAAGGAGAGTAAGAAGATGTAAAAAATAATAGAGTTTAGATGCCGTATAAATTTTATAAGTGTAAATATATTACATTTATACTTATAAAATGCCAGACCCTCAAAAGAAGACCATTTCTATCAATCCAGCTTTTTTCAATGTATCCAATAAAACAAAGAAGAATCGTGATAACAATAAGTCAACAGGTGGAAAACCGTTAATGATAAATCAGACCGCTTTAAAGAAACAGTTTTTGAATAGAATTAAGGAACATAAAATGAAGGAAAAAAAAGGCATAAATAATCCTGAGAAGACTATAAATACAGCAGAATCATTCGCTGATGAGTTCAGCGAGTCACTACAATATTTGAATAGCGTATCTAAAAAACAGAAAGAAGAAAAAAAGCCAAAACCCCCGGCCAGAACCTTCAAGAATTATTCGTCTTTAACAAATGCACCGGTAGAGTTAGAATTACCGGCAGAATTGGAAGTCCCTATTGGATTACCAAGGGAGGAAATAGAGATTGCCACTCCTGTTATGAAAATAAATTATCAGCCGGATACAGCGGTGCCTTATGGGTGTCTTAAAAACGGTCAAAAACCGACATATCGTGTATGGAATTCTACTAGGAAACAGATGGAAACTGTGCAAGTTATAGACCCCGTAATCCCTAGTAATCCTGTAATCCCTAGTAATCCAGTTATTTCAGAAAGAGAGAAGAAGCTTGAACTTTTAAAACAGCGATTAGCCCAGCAACAAGAAGAGGAGAAAATGCGAACCCAGACATTAATTCAAACACCTGTAATAGAGGAACCTATATCTTTTACCGAAGCTTTTTCTTCAATATCTTCGCCTTCTTTATCAATAGATGAACCCTCTTTCTTCGCATCGTTAGACACAGCACCAGTAACAGAAGAACAAGTAGCCATAGAAGAAATGCTGACAGAAGGAAAACTAGCAGAAGAGGAAGCCAAGATTCCAAAAAGAATCAAAAAGACGATTAAAAAAAGGTATACCTTGGGAAAATCAACGGTATATCGAAAAGTGGGTGTATTGATGAAAGATAAACATACTCGGAAAAAAATTATGAATGCACAAAAAGAGTTAAAAAAACAATCGATTCACGATGTGAAGAAGTATTTGAAAGAGCATGGATTAATTAAAGTAGGAAGTGTAGCACCGAATGATGTTATACGAAAAACATATGAATCGGCAATGATGGCGGGAGAAATTGTGAATACGAATAAAGATACGTTGTTACATAATTTCTTAAGCGATACAAAAGAGTAATAATTGGATATATTTTATATATATATATAAAATATATAATGGCACATGTGGAAAAATTTTATATTATTGAATATTATGATCTAAATAACACTCAACGAATTACACGTGTAATTTCTAACAAAAGGCCTGAAGTAATACCTGAAAATTATGATATTTTAAATTCTGATGGTGTTTATGTTAATAAGAATGGTATAAATGATAAAAATATTTTCTATTTTAATAGAGAAGATGACGCAGACAAATATCTACAAGAGCTGAGAAGAAAAAAACCGAGAACATCTAGCCCACCAGCGAGCGCATCAGCGAGCCCACCAGCGAGCCCACCAGCGAGCGCATCAGCGAGCGCATATTCTAATCAATCAACACCTAGTAAAGTTTCTTATCACCATTTAGATTCTTATCATTCTGAAGGGACTGATGCTTCTGAAGCTAATCCTAAAGAGTTTGAAGAATCTTTTGACGAACCTTCAACACGAGTATTACGAGATGGACAACAAACCTCATCATCATTAGGGGCCCAATTAAGAGATAATGAAAGATATATAGAAAGTCTAAACCCTACAAAAGAAGGATACAATGAAGCTTTATTAACGTTACTTGATGAACAACTTATTTTAAAATATAAGTTACAACTTCAAAAATATAAAAGTGACCGTGCAAGTAGAGCTCAATCTCCTAATGTAGGGAATATACAGGAGGAATATAATAATTTTATTGAAGAATGTCATATTAAAGAGTTATTTGAGGGAATAATACATGAATATTTTTCTGATGTGGAGACTAGCTATTTAACCCAAGTATTTAAATCTACAGAAGATAGACTAGGTAAAGGACCCGGTAAAGGACCCACTATAAATAATTTATTACGAACAACTTTTAGTTTATACATGGATTCGGACATTGAAGGAAGTTATAGGGTACTGGGTGCAGCTGTGAACACTATTTTAAATAAAGTTGTTGAAGAAATCCAAACATATGAAAAAAATGCAAGTGATAAGTTTTTAGACACTGATGCAGATAGACGTATGATGACAGGATTTTGTGAATCAATCATTAATAGAGATGCTACTATATTTAAACGTGAAAGTGAAAGCGATCCTGCTATTAATCCCTTTACTGAAGAGATAAATTTTGCAGAAGAATTTTTACAACATCATTTAACATTAGCAACAATAGTAGATTTAAAGATTGATCGGTTAGATTTACTTACAATATTAATGCTTGAAATACCACATGATGGAAAAAGAACTCCAGTTGGTAAAGATATAAATAAAATTATTGAGGACATAATGAATACTATGAAGTTGAAGTATAGAGGTGGAGGGGGTGAAGGGATTTTAGGTGGTGATGTAATAGATTATGAAACATATTATAAGCCAAATACAGAATTAGAAGCAAACGCATTTCTTACGACTATTGGTTGTTGTTTAAAACCTTTGGTACAAGAACATGATGGGAGTTCAATAATACAGAAAGGAACTAATAATTATGAAGAACAAATTATTACACGTTCAAAATTTGTATTAAATAATGCATCTACTTTAGCACCACCACCCGATAAAGATGGTAGACGTGATGATATAAAAACTGTTAATTCATTTGAAATAATAACAGATGGAGGCAGTACAGCAAAAAATGCAGAAAGAGGCATTTTTGGTTTAAAAAATATAGTTTTTAGAACAACTGATGGTCTAGCTTATCATGTTTTTAATATAATGAGAAAAGATGGTGATGATTATTATTATTATGTTGCGTGCGCTTTTTATGAGTTTACACGAGATGGCACTTATGTACCACGTGGTCATTCATATATACCATTAAAAATATATAATAGTGAATCTGGATTTGAGGGTCACAGTGAAATAAGTTTAAATGATAATGTTGTGCCTATTTGGAACAAAATTATACAGAAATGGAATTATTCAGATTCTTTCGGTAGTTTTATAGGAGAAAATGAGAAAAATCTATATCAGATACTTAGTGCATCATTAATAAAATCATTAGGAGATCAATCTATTGGAATTTTAGCAACATATGGAGTTAAGTGTTTTGGTTTTAAAGCACCAGATTCATCTTCTTCATCTTCTTCATCTTCTTCATCTTCTTCATCTTCTTCATCTTCTTCATCTTCTTCATCTTCTTCATCTTCTTCATCTTCTTCATCTCCATTTTTAATATTGGTAAAAAAAAGTTCACTATCAGAACCATTGAAACTATCAGAACCAATGAAACTAGTAGATGCAGAACCAGCATCCGCAGGAGGAGGAGGAGGAGGAGGAGGACTAGCATTCGCAGGAGAAGCATTAGAAACCTATGATTCTTATAATACACATAATTTTTCTAGTGAGGATATGGAAGCTTTTTTTGAAGATATAATAACGGCATGCAATGATATAAATGCCGTGACTATATCTATTACATTAAGCGTAGGAGATATTATTAGGCAACCAGATGTATTTGCAGGATGTAGGATAGAATTAAAACAATTTTTAAAATGTAGAGGTGCAATAAGTAGCCATAGTAAATATAAAGATGGTGACCCAACGAAGTTTGAAAAAGTAGAATTAGTTAGTGTTTGTCCTAATTCTTTAATAAGACAACCACGTATAGGTTTACAAGGTGGTGGAGGTAGCCGTAAAGAAGGAATACAGTATACATATTTAACATCCAATATATTAATTGATAATGCTTATATTTCAACAATATTTACTAAAAATACAACAAATGGTGTTAACGAGCTACTAATAAAAGATGGATTTGATCATAAAGAATTAATGTATGGAAGTTTGTTTTTATATATATTAAAAAATAGAGATGTTAATGTAACTATAAATTATTGTTATATTTATGAAGAAAATCTTGAAGAAATAACTGAATCATTATTTAATAATTTTCAAATAGATATTGGTGCAAAATTAAATTTTTTATTTATGATATGGAAATTAGAAGAAAACCATGGAGATTTATTAAATAAAACTATAGAAAATATATTATATGATAGTCAACAACGAGATACTCAACTAGAATTTTTTGAAAAAGATGAATTGATCGAAGTTAATATATTAAATATTATAAAGGACGCTATAGTATCTTTTTTTTTATATAATCCTAAATATTTGTCAACCTTTGAAACTATTACACTGAAAATGTTGTTAGATAATACAAAACAAGCATTTATGTCATCCATTAGTTTATTAGAATGGAATATATTAAAAAAAGAATCTTTATGTAAAAAATGTAGTTCTTGCGCAAGTGAATCATGTTCTTTTTTTTCACAATGTTTATCTTCTTGTTTTCAACCTACTTCAAAGAGTTTACCTCAAATAGAAAATAAGAAAGAACATGAAGAAGAAAGAAAAGAAGACGATACAGAAGAACAATCAGTTGCGCCTAATAAAATGGAGAGGGATGGTGGAGGAAATCGGTCCAAACGAAAAACAAAAAAACAAAGAAAAACCCAAAGGCATTACAAGTTCAAGAAACAAAGAAAAACAAGAAGACAGAAGATACAAAGAAAAAAATCAAGTAAAAGAACTATAAAAAAACACAGAAAACTTAGAAACCGGAAAACTACTAGGTAGAAATTATTATCTCCAAGTAATATAACCCGAATGGAATCAACAAAGCATCCTTTACCAAAAAATACGGTTCAGTTTTATAAAGAATTAAGCGAATATTTAAATACAAAAATTCTCTTTTACGGAAGTGTCCAGCGCGCTGATTATTTTCCTAACTACAGCGATATTGATGTAGATATATTTAGTGATAATGTTCATAGCACTGTTGAAAAGATGAAACATTTCTTACATTTAGACAAAAGCAAAGTGAAAAAAGTCGTCTGGAAATTGAGTAATAATCGCATTGTCACTGGATATAAAATTAAATATGTAGATGAGGAAAGCAAATTTCGCACTGAATTCTCTATTTATGATGAGCAGTTCAAAGAAGATGTTTTGCGCAATCATATGGAAAAAACAATCCTTCCATATTATGCTACTGTTATGCTCTTTATAATAAAGTTTTTATATTACAAGTTGGAAATCTTAGATAAATCCAGTTTTATTTATTTGAAACGCAAGATTTTATCCACTGGAATTGGTCTCCCCGAAGAAGATTTCATTGTGTTATCAGATAATTAGTGTCGTCTTCTAGACTTCTTTACCTTTTTTGTCTTTTTAGATTTTCTAGATTTCTTTGTTCGCCTTCGTCTTCCACCCTTTCTCCCAAATAATCTCCCCAAAAATCCGGGTTTAGGAACAGGAACAATATGAGCATATTCGCTTATATAAGTATCAGCAGGAATTCCAAGCGTATTCCATCTTTGGTCTCCTGCAAGTGGTTCTACAATGATTTGCGATTTGTCTATATCTTCAGGATTTGTTGGCTCACTAACTCCATTATAAAAATTTAAAACTTTTCCTTGAGAATTAACATAGATGCATCTATATTTCGTTATTTTATTACAATATTTATAAATACCATTAACGCCACTAAATTCAGTATTTTTTTCATAAACTTCGCCATTATTTATTGTATCGATAAGCGTATGAACTACTGCAAGATTAAGACCAGCAGAAGCCATAACTATTAATTTATATAGCTATAGAAAATAATATTATTTTTTATGTCGTCTTGATTTCTTAGATTTCTTAGATTTTCTAGATTTCTTTGTTTGTCGTCTTCTACCACCTGTTTTATTACGATTAAAAAATGAAGAAACCCCTTGAGAAAATTTATTTTTAACTGCGAATATATCTGGCATTGAAGACATTGAAGGCATTGAAGACATTGAAGGCATTGAAGGCATTGAAGGCATTGAAGATGGCATTGACCCTACAATTTCTCCTTCCTCAAGAGTTACAATCGTTCCATCTTCTAAAGCACTAATAGTATTATCTTTCCCGTTAAATGTTTTACAATTGGGATAACAATACCCATATACTTTTTTATTTTCGCCAGTTCTTCTATCTCTTGTAAAAGTAGCAGATGGGGTTCCATTACTTCCATTAAATATAGTATATGTTTTACCCTTATAATTAATAGTTGGGGGAGGATTCATAACTATGCTATACAATACTATAAGATAATAATTTATTTATAGAAACAGCCTAAAGTTATTTCTATAAATACCAAATAAGGTGTAACTATGGCTCTTATCAAAGACTATTTCGAAAAGACAAAACATTACATAGAAGAATATGGTGAGAGAACAGTGGTTCTCATGCAAGTCGGCTCTTTTTACGAAGTCTATGGCTTGGAAAATAAAGAAACGCACACGATTACAGGCAGTCAAATAGTGGAAGTATCTACAATTTGCGACCTCAATATTGCTGACAAGAAAATCTGTGTCGGCACTCAAGGTGTGCTTATGGCGGGATTTTCCACTTATATGATTGATAAATATTTGAAGAAGCTTCAAAAGGCCGGATATGTTACTGCGGTCTTTGTCCAAGATGACCAAGTGAAGAATACAACGAGAAGCCTTCAAGGCATTTATAGTCCAGGTACTTATTTCTCTCATGAATCCTCAGCCCAAATCACCAATAATATTTGTTGTATATGGGTGCATTGCGAAAGGAGCATGGTTCACCTAGGGCTAGCCAATATCGACATTTATACGGGAAAGTCTTCCATTTTTGAATACAGAGAGCAATATACCTTGAATCCAACTACCTTTGACGAATTAGAGCGATTTCTCTCTATCTATCATCCTAGTGAAACCATTATTATTGGAAATCTTCCGGAGAAGACACTCGATACCATTTTGCAATTTGGCAACAATGAAGCCAAGTCGGTTCATAAGATATCATTATCTTTTGATGATGATGATAAAGAAGAAGATAAAGATAAAAGGGAGAATTCTTTGAAGACCTCGGCTATCCATGCTGAGAAACAGACTTATCAAAAGGAACTTCTCTCTAGGTTTTACAGAGAGAAAAAGGATATCAATACATTTTTCCACACTTTTTATGAACATAGTATTGCCACTCAGGCTTTCTGTTTTCTCCTAGATTTTATTTATAAGCATAACCCCAATTTGATATATAAGATTGAAGAACCCATATTTGAGCATTGTGGTGACCGGTTCATTCTAGCAAACCATTCTTTGAAACAGCTGAATATGATTGACGACCATCAATCAACTGGACCTCTTTCATCCGTAGAGAAGCTGTTAAACATCTGTATTACAAACATGGGAAAGCGAGCGTTCTCTCATCAATTGCTGAACCCAACTACAAAAGTAGACTACCTGATTCGAGAGTATGATATGACGGAACATATCTTAGACGACTATTCCTCATATGAATCCATTATTAAGAACTCTTTATCAGGTATAAAAGACCTTTCCAAGATAACACGGCAAATCATGATGAAAAAGATGGCACCCCGACTATTAGTGCAACTGCATAAAGATTTACATACCACAAAGAATATGGAAACGGAGATAAAAGAAAAAAATACAGTATTGATATCGTATCTAGAAAGCAGAAATCTGCTAGACATTGGTGAAGATTGTGATAAAGTCACCTCGTTTATCGACCTTCATTTTGATTTACCTAGTTGCTGTGAATGCGACACCATGTCTCAGTTCGAGACCAATTTCATAAAGCGAGGTATTCATCAAGTTCTAGATGCCAATATTGACCTGCTCGATGACTCCATGAAGCAACTAGAAGCAATTCGCACTTTTCTAAATACCTTGATTAGTAAGTGCGAGAAGAAGAGTAAGACAAGTGATGACTCCTATATCAAAATCCATGAAACAGAAAAGAATAACTTTACGCTTGTTACTACGAAGCGCCGGTGTTCCAATCTAAAAGAATTGTTAAAGAAAGAACCAGAAGAAGTCAGCTTATTTTATGGAGAGAATAAGTCATTCATTTTTCAGCTATCAGCCGTAGAATATAGACATGCTACCTCGAGCAATGAGGAGATTTATAGCCATCAAATTCACACCATTTGTAAGAATATTTCTTCCATTAAAATCAAAATGAAAGACTTGATAACAGAGGTGTATTTACTACTGTTAAAGAAGATGGAGCTGTTTCAAACAAGTTTGAATAAGATTAGTGAATTTATCACGGTGATAGATATACTTTTTGCTAAGGCTACCCTAGCCAGGAAATTTAATTACTGTAAGCCACAGATTCTCCCGAGCAATAATACTAATAATAATAATACTAATAATAATAATAATACTAAATCCTTTGTCAAAGCCTATCATCTTCGCCATGCCCTTATTGAGCACATTCAACAGAGCGAAATCTATGTTTCTAACACAGTTTCCCTAGATGATGAGCGGAGAGGAATTCTCTTATACGGAACGAATGCAGTGGGCAAAACTTGTTTTATCCGCGCTCTAGGCATTGCTATTATCATGGCGCAAGCCGGACTATATGTTCCTTGTTCTCAATTCATCTTTTATCCATATAAGACGCTATTTACACGCATTCTAGGCAATGACAATATTTTCAAGGGTCTCTCTACTTTTGCCGTGGAAATGTCTGAACTGCGTATTATTTTACGCTTGGCAGATGAATCCAGTCTTATTTTGGGTGACGAGCTGTGTTCGGGAACGGAAAGTATTTCAGCAATTAGCATATTCGTTGCTGGAATCCAACAATTAGCTAGAAAAAATAGCAGTTTTATTTTTGCAACACATTTGCATGAGATTATTCATTACGAAGAAATAAAAGAGCTTAGCAAGGTTTCCTTAAACCATATGGCAGTTATTTATAACAAAGAGTTGGACACGCTAGTTTATAATAGGAAATTGCAAGATGGTCCGGGAGAGAGTATGTATGGCCTAGAAGTGTGTAAATCACTTCATTTACCGACAGATTTCTTGGAAAACGCACATCAAATCAGGATGAAATATTTCAAAGAATTTGCGAATCCTTTTTCTCTCAAGAGTTCGCACTTTAACAGTCAAAAGATAGTTGGAATATGTGAGATGTGTAAGAAGGAGATGGGAACAGAGGTGCACCATTTGGAACACCAATCCAGAGCAAATAAGTATGGCATTATTACGGATAGTCAAGGAAATACATTTCATAAGAATCATCCAGCCAATTTGCTAACAGTGTGCGAAGCATGTCATCAAGAAGTTCATAAGAAGGTGCCAACTAATAGTAAGAAGACTAGTGATAAATCTAGTGATAAATCTAGTGATAAATCTAATGATAAATCTAATAAGAAGAAAGCAAAAGCCATTATTTGAATACCTCAGAGTCATCGCCTATAGTAATGGTTAATTCATCTATCTTACCGTAGATTAGAGAGAACTTGATTCTCTTTCGGGGCAACGATTTAATATAAAAGAATCCCGTGAAAAGGTCACGGTTGTCAGTTTCAATAGTGACAAGTTGAATCTCTTTATTCACTCGTGATGACGACTTAACGCCTTCATCATTGTTTTCATATTCAGATTCTTTCTTCAAGTCAAAGTCTTCTATTTCTTCTTCTTCCTCTTCATCTTCCTCTTTACCCTCATCCGGCTTCTTCCTTGTAAAAAAACCTTTTAATCGACCAAAAAATCCGGGTTTCTTTCCTTTTGCTTTCTTTTTTCGTCTTTTTTCGCGTTCCTTTTCTTCCTTTTCCATTTCTTCCTTGCTTTTCAAAGGATATTTTAAAAAGTGTTTGGTTTCTATCATTGTTTCAACGAATTCTTTAACGAGATTGACATCCCCATCTTTTATTATGTTGGCATCAACTAATATTTTCTTACTATCTTCAGGGAGAGCTCCACCGTATTGTCTTTTTATCTTTCTCCTCGTTTTTCTTTTTTTTCCTCCTACTCTTTTTCTTCTAGTCATAATATAGACAAAGACTATATATTATATATTATAAAAAATTGATTATTATAAATAACCCCGGAATCCAGAGCTAATAATAAACTAACAATGGGAACTACATGCAGTAGTTATTTTCCTTACTGTTGCTTTCGCTCTACTAGCGAAAAGGAGAGAAGACCCTCAGTCTATTATACTTCGGCTATAAAGTCCCCTCATGGACTTACTTATAAGTTCTATGAGCCATCCAATGGTCACTTTTTAGAAGGTCAAGATATAAATACTTGGATTCAAGGTCTTTATAAAACGGTTCATGTATGGACAGATTTCATGGTATACAATGACCAAGTGGATGTTCATGGCACAACACATGGACATTGTAAGGGGATTATAACATGGAATACCGTGACAAAACGCTTGTCTTGGCTAGTGCATTCAGTTCCGCATTTTCCTCAAACTTTTAAGCTAAATGAGAAAGGTCAAGTCGAATTATCCAATATAGAACATGCCGAGGAATTATTTGCTCAATCTTTTATCTACATAGAGATAGATTACGAGAATGAAAAGTTACACGATATCTTGGAACAAGTATACCATATGCAACCACACATCTATTTGTCGAATACAGTAGATAAGGTGATTAATAGGAAACATAAGACAGCTGACTGTAAGAAGCTTTGGCTAGGTGAAAACCTTTTCCATGTGGCAAAGTCCCCGAAGGACCATATCGATATTTACGAGGATTTCATAGTAGAAGAATTCGGTGGTCCTTGTCTTGTGGAGACTTGGTTACGAGGTCAGGTGATAAAAGAAAGCGACGCAGTGACACATATTAAAGAGATGATGGGCACTGGCAATAAATCTTATACAGAGTCACATGACCATTCCAAGATAGCTTTGTCGGCCGAAAAACGAGTGCCGTGGGTATGCATAGGTGACTTGAATAGAATGGAATCACAGAAGAGTCGCGGTGGTGGTGGTATTATTGTTCTAGATGAAAAGCTGTGGCTAGCTTATCGAAGCCTGATTATTCAATAAAGAATCCAAAGATTTATTATCTCTTTCTATTGTAAGAAATCTTGAATGGAATCCATAGCTATCATAGCAATTATTATAATGATATTTTTAGGATTACTTTTATTTTTTAATCTAGAGCATATCAATGTGTTAGAACCACCTAAAACTGTTATGGCTACTGCGGTCCTAGAAGGATTAATAAATTACAAGGACGAAAGCGAGGCTGTTTTAGGGGTAAACTTGAATGACCATTTTTGCAATGCAAATGCTAATAATTTAGTAGAATTGAATACAAATTGCCAAGGATTACCTAGTGCTACTTGTAAGACGAATCAGTGTAGTGTCCTTGTAAATGGAACAACATGTATGGCTGGAAATCAAGGAGGCCCTTCGTTAAATGTAGACGGAGAAGGAAACCCGATTAAAGTGGATTATTATTATTATATGAATAAGTGTTATGGAAATGGTTGTCCCCAATAGATAATATAAGTAAAAGTAATAGTAAAATAATATAAATAGTATTCTATAAATTAGTATAATCGATGTTTGAATCCATAAATGATAATATTCCATATATAGTTGAAAAGACCGAATTTGACAAGATAGGCTATCTACAAGTAGTGCATTATAAGACTACAGATCATTATTGCCTTCAGTTTAAGGCTACTGTCTTGCCATTTTTTTGTGATGAGTGTAATACGGATAGTGATGCCAAGTGCAGGTGTGTTGAAAGAGAATGGCAACAGAATTATTTGCCGAATAATGGTATGATTGTGACTTATAATAAAGAGGTTGTCTATACCATGTTCCAGACTATGTCAAAAGAGATTAATATAATTAAGACGATGACGCGTAGGGAGCTGTGTAAATGGATAGAGATGACCTTTTCTCATATTCCTTTAGAAGAGCGTTCATATGAATATGGATTTTATATTCATACAACTTTAGACAAAAAGAAACGGCACAAAAAAAAAATTGATTGAAAAACTAGTTAAATAGTAGAACAAGTATATATAGAATGATCATTCCTATTAAGTGTTTTACTTGCGGAAATGTAATTGCTGATAAGTATCGATATTTTACGGAAGAGGTGCGTAAGCGAAAGCTTGGCAAAGGCATGGATATTGATAAGGTTCTTTATTTGACGAAAGAGTTGAGCGAAAAAACGGTGGAGGGTGATGTCTTGGATGATTTAGGCATGACACGAATGTGTTGTCGAAGACATATGCTGACACATGTAGACATTGAATAAGAATTATAATGACAATGACAATGACAATGACAATGACAATGATAAAAACCATTATAAAAAATAATTTTATAATGATAGTATAAAGACATTATGGCAAGAAAAATATGGAATATGAAAGGGTGTTCTAAAAAAAGAAGAGTCATGCGCGGTGGATGCGATCAATGTTTAGGAGGCGATTCTAATAGAGGACAGATGGGAGGCCAAGGCACGAGAAGAGGCACGAGAAGAAGGACTAGAAGAACAGGCAGGCGAGGTGGGTGCGGACCTTTAGCATCGGTATGCGCAGTAGCCGCCCCATTGTTATTATTAGGAGGAAAGAAGTCGTGTGGATGCAATAAAATACCTTTTTTTAATGGAGGGAAACAAAGAGGTGGCAACGGTTCAGCCTTTGTAGGAGCACCTATTACGGCTACTAGTCCAGGAAATCATTATGCGGTAAATCCTGAGGTAAACAATCCTAATGACCCTAGTGTAATTATGGCAAATCGAGATAACTCTTTTGTGCCATCACATTCAGCATTTAGCATAAAGGGTGGACGAAGACGAAGAAGCAGAAGAGTGAAACGCGGTGGTGGATTCAATCTAATTCCTCAGGACATAACCAATATGTTTAGGGGAATACAATTTAATGCCGGTTCTAGCTATAACGCTATGCAAGGATATAAACCGCCTGTAAATCCATTGCCGTATAAAGACCAAATGGCAAATTCTTTTGGAAATACGAATTATTGAGGACAAAATATAGGATAGGAAAAAAGTTTTAATATTATTCTATGTATATATGGCCTTCCCCAAGAGTCTTAAACAGTTGTGCACTCCAGCAATGTTATACTTTGTTATTTCTATCATAGGTTTCGTAGCAGTTGTTTTACAAAACATGGGAAATCATAATGTGTATACTTTAGGACCTTATAGTGCCCAAGTCCCCAATACTACCATGGTTCTCATCATGAAACTCATTTACATTTTGTTCTGGACCTGGATTCTCAATTTGATGTGCAAAGATGGACATAGTGAGATTGCCTGGTTCCTAGTTCTTATTCCATTTATATTGATGTTTTTGATGATGTTTCTAGTAATGGCTTAGAACCTAAGATTTACATTTTTTGATATAATAATATTTGTGAAAATACTATTATAAAAATAAGAGGAATATATAAGTATAGGCTATGGAATGGAAAATAATAGATAAGTATTTCAAGGAAAACCCATATAATTTAGTGGCACATCATTTAGAATCGTATGACCGTTTCTTTTCCACGGGAATGTCAACTATCTTTAAAGAGAACAATCCTATAAGATTTATTGAGCGACAAGATGAGAAAGAACAGGAGGAAGAAGCAAGAGAGAAAGGAACTAAAGGGGATAAAACGACAAATAATAATGAAATCTTGCTTTATTTAGGAGGAAAAGACGGCAGTAAGCTATATTTTGGAAAACCGGTTATTTATGACGATGCTTACAGTCATTACATGTACCCGAATGACGCGAGATTAAGAAATATGACTTATGGAATCACCATTCATTATGATGTCGATGTAGAAATCATTTATTATGAAGATGGTGAGCGAAAGGAACACACGGAAACATTGAATAAGATTTATTTAGGCAGATTCCCCATTATGCTTCATTCCAATCTGTGTATTCTAAAAGGATTAGCACCTGAAGCGCGTTTTAACGCAGGTGAATGTCGCCAAGATTACGGCGGTTATTTCATCATTGATGGAAAAGAGAAGACGATTGTTAGTCAAGAGAAATTTGCCGACAATATGTTATACATAAGAGCGAACAAAGACGATAATATTTATAGTCATTCGGCCGAAATCAGGTCAGTATCAGAAGATGCGTCCAAACCGATTCGAACATCGGCTGTGAGAATGGTGGCTCCTTCAGCTAAATTCTCCAATCAAAATATTGTGGTAACGGTTCCTAATGTGAGAAAACCGGTTCCTCTTTTTATTTTAATGAGAGCATTCGGTTTACAATCGGACAAGGAGATTATCCAGTATTGTCTCTTAGATTTAAAAAAGGGCGAATCCTATGTAGACCTGTTTATACCGTCTATTCATGACGCTGGCAAAATATTCAACCAACAAACTGCTCTAGAATATATCGCTACATTTACAAAAAGGCGAACAATGAGTGGTGTCATGGACATTTTAATGAATTACTTTTTGCCTCATATTAGCACGGATAATTTCTTAGACAAGGCTTATTTTGTTGGATATATGGTGAACAAATTATTAAAAGTTGTTACAAAAGAAGAGAAACCGACTGACCGTGATAACTTCAAGTTTAAACGCGTAGAATTGTCTGGTTCCCTGATATATGATTTATTCAGGGAGTATTATTTGATACAAAAACGAGCCATCTCTCTAAAGATAGACAATGAATACTATTATCACCGAGGTCAATATAAAAATAAGATTGAGAATTTCGCTACTTTAATCCAGAGTAATTACCATGAATTTTTCAAAGAGCGCGATATAGAATCGGGATTTAAAAAAGCATTCAAGGGAAATTGGGGTGCTGAAGAACACACCAAGCGGGTGGGTGTTATTCAAGACCTTAACAGGTTATCTTGGAATTCTTTTATATCGCAAATGCGTAAATTCAACTTGCCTCTGGATTCGAGTGCCAAGGTGGTTGGACCAAGACACTTGCATTCGTCGCAATGGGGATATATTGACCCGATTGATACGCCGGATGGGGGTAATATCGGGCTTCACAAGCATATGGCGATTAGCACTTTAGTAACAAGTGGCACTTCGTCAAAACCTCTGATTGATTGGCTGCGTTCTAAAGCAGGGCTACGATTATTACAAGAATGTCACCCCGAATCCATTAGTTCATCAACGAAAATTATGGTAAATGGAGTCTGGATTGGTGTTATTAGCGAGCCGTTTAAATTAATCGCCCTCATTAAGTTAATGCGAAGAAATGGGATTCTACCTGTTTATATGAGCATTTCGTTTGATTACAATCATAATGAGATTGTATTATATACTGATTCGGGGAGACTGACCCGACCAATTTATTATGTGGATGACAGAAGACGGGTAAGTTACCAGCATGATGATGTAGAAGAACGATTGGAATCTGGGAAATTTACTTGGCAAGAGGTCGTAGCCGGATTTTCTAAGAAACCAGAAGACTTTGACCTTCGACAGAACAAAGTATATGATATAGCCGAGTTTTTTGGGGAGTCCTCAGCACCGATAGATAACATTGAATCCGTGTTAGATAAAAGTCGTGCTGTTGTCGACTATATCGACCCATCGGAAGAGGAAGGTGCCTTGATTGCCACTTCATTGGCCGATTTGGAAAAAAATAAGTATTATACTCATGTGGAAATACATCCTTCTTTTTTACTAGGTGTATTAGGTAACTCTATTATTTATCCGGAAAACAATCCTCTTCCAAGAAATGCATTTTCTTGTGGACAAAGCAAACAGGCCGTCAGTCTTTATCATTCTAATCACCAAATGCGCATTGATAAAATGGGGGTGGTTCTTAATTACGGCCAAGTCCCGCTTACCAAGTCAAAGTATTTAGACTATATCAATAAAGAGCAGATGCCTTATGGTGTCAACACTATTGTGGCTATCATGTCTTATACGGGATACAATGTAGAGGATGCCATCTTGGTAAATGAGGGGTCTCTTAGTAGAGGATTATTCAGGACAACCTATTATTCCAGTTATGAGGCGAGAGAAGAGAGCAGTAAAGTGGCTGGTTCATCTAGTTCATCGACTTTTGATGATGTAACTGGTAAAACGATTGCGGGAATCAAACCTGGCTATGATTATAGTCATCTTGATAAGCATGGCTTAATAAAAGAAAATACGCCCTTGGACGATAAAATTGTCTTAATTGGGAAAGTAACTGCGAGTTCTCTAGGGGGTGTCAATGCTAAATCAATAGATTCCTCTGTATTTCCTAAAAAAGGGCAACTAGGGTTTGTTGATAGGGCTTTTATTACAGAGGGGGAAGAAGGATTTAGATTGGCGAAGATTCGCGTGAGAGAAGACCGTATTCCGGCGATAGGAGACAAGATGGCTTCGAGGTGCGGACAAAAGGGAACCATTGGGCTCATTATACCTGAAGCGGACATGCCTTTTACCAAGGATGGAATCAGACCGGATTTAATCATTAATCCGCATGCGTTGCCGTCTCGAATGACAATCGGTCAATTGATTGAGAGTTTACTAGGAAAGTTATGCACTAGTATAGGTGCATATGGAGACTGCACGGCATTTCAAACTATGGGACCAAATACGGATGTATACGGAGCGCAATTGGTGAAAGCCGGATTCCATAGCAGTGGAAATCAAGTCTTATACAACGGAATGACGGGCGAACAGATTTTTTCGGATATTTACATAGGCCCGACATATTATATGCGTTTGAAACATATGGTAAAAGACAAAATCAATTATCGTGCCCGGGGACCGAATACGATGTTAACACGACAACCTGTGCAAGGGCGTGCAAATGATGGTGGATTGCGAATTGGAGAGATGGAACGCGACGGTATTATGGCGCACGGTGCTTCGGCGTTTTTGAATGAGTCTTTCATGGTTCGCGGAGACGAATATCATATGGCTATATGTAATAAGACGGGTTGTATTGCTGTGTATAATAGTGCACTTAATCTCTTTATTAGTCCATTTGCCGATGGACCCTTGCAATTTACTACGACATTGGATGGAAAGATGAACATTAAAAATATGAGTCGATTTGGCAGGTCGTTTAGTCTTGTTAGGGTTCCTTATTCGTTGAAACTCTTAATTCATGAACTGCAAGCAATGAATATTCAAATGAGGATTATTACGGAGGATAACATTGACCAGTTGCTAAACCTGTCTTTCTCAAACAATATGCAACTCTTATTAGATGATGATAGAGAGATATCAAAAGTAATTCAAGACTTTAAGAAAAAGAATAGTGACTTATTAAATGCTGATGTCCAGAGACAGGCAGGTCGTCTAGTAATACCAGAAGAAAAAGAATCAGTCGGGGAACAGAAAGGTCAGTTCTCTCCACATACTCCAGAAGAAGAACCCAGTAATAAATTTATACCTTCAAGCCCTGATGGACCTCCTCCTGATGACTTGGAAACTCCGCCATATGAGCCCACTAGCCCTGCTTATCGACCCACGAGTCCTGATGAAGCACCTCCACCAGGGTCAGGTAGTCCTCAATATATGCCTACTAGCCCTGCTTATCGACCTTCGAGCCCTTCTGGTAGTCCTCCTAATGCAGATAGCCCGCAATATAACCCTAATAGCAGTGGATCCTTGGAGCCCCGAAGTCCTACGGTTTCACCGGTGCGAGACACATTCGCAGGAGAAGCACCTATTTCTCGGGTCAATATTAGGGATGATAATGTGAGAGACCAGTTTGATGCATTACCAGAACAGCAAAAGAGTCTGCTGCTAAAGATGGTGAGTAAGAAAACGGAAGAATTAAAAGAAGAGGCCAAGGCGAAAGAGGAATCTCCTACAGCTATTTTGAATTTAGAGGAGGAAAAAACGGAGGAAGACGAATCCAAAACGGAAGAGAAAAGCCAATCTGGCGGAGGTGTGAAAAAAGTGCAGTTTTCATAACCCCCCAATAATATATTTATATTTATAAAAAATTGAATATAAATAGAAAATAGTATAGTAGATTTATATAGTATAGTAACAATGTCAGCAACACAAAATTCAAGTAGCATTATTTCGTCGATGTATAAGTCCCGACAAATCGTGCTCTCTCTTATGAAAAAGCAGGGCTATCAAACGGAGGAATATGAGAATTTTAGTATTACCGAGGTAAATGCCATGTATACGAATAGCCAGCTGGATATGCTGTTAGAGAAAAAGGAGGAGAATTTAGAGACGGGTAGAAAGGCTAAGATATATATTAGGTATTATATGGGAAAGACCTTGAGACCGAATAATATTCAGGAAATGATTGATGACTTGTTTATTATGGAGGAAACTTTGACAAAGCAAGATACATTAATGATTATTATTAAGGATGATATGAATGATACCATGTTAAACTTATTAAAACATATTTGGGAACAAGAGGAGATACTGATTGTGATTCAGAGTATTAGAAGACTTCAGTTTAATATTCTGGAGAATGTGTTGGTTCCCGAACATCGAATTTTAAGTAGTAGCGAGGTGACCGAAGTAAAAAAGCGCTATAATATTACGGACAATACACAGTTCCCGGATATTTCAAGGTTCGACCCAGTAGCGCAAGTCATTGGTATTCGTCCTGGACAGATTTGTGAAATTACCAGACCTAGTAAAACGGCAATTGAGGGAAAATATTATAGAATCTGTATCTAAGGTATTTGAAAAATAAGTAAATTATAAGAATAATAGTATTATAGGTATAGTATATATCTATATTATATGAGTCTAACCCAGCAATTTACAGATACATTAAGCGGATACGCAAATCAGTTTCCCCATATTTTATCTGATTATAAACAAGCTTATATAAATGCTAGCGGGGACCCCGATAATCAGGGTTATTCGAATACATATCAATATGCCAAACAAGATATTAGTTTAGCAAATAGTCGATTATTCATGCTACAGAGTAAAGTTCAATTAGAAACTGATACACTTAACGCTGAAGTAATCGACTTGGATAGCAAGATTGATACGGCAAAAGAGTTACAAGCTAAACTGACAACAGAACTAGCAAAAATTTTGGCAGGTGATAGTGGAGCCGGTATATTAAACACGGAGATGACAGAACTGTATACAACCCAATATATCTCAAATGTTAGTATGATAGTTGGCATTTTGGTCCTGAGTTATTCTTTATTTTCAATTTATAGAAAGGGATAATAGCGCGATGGAATCTTGAAAAAAAATGTATAATACTATTTTTAATAGAGAGAAGAATGTTTAGAGAGAAAAAACGCCTGAATCCGCTAGTTATAGGGGGAAGAGTATTTAATTATATGGATGCAGGATTTTCTAATCCTATGCAAAAATCTTCTGTATTTCAGCCAGTATCTAGAAGTATTTTTACTAATAGTAATAGTAATAATAATAACAATAATAAAGATGTGTTTTCTTTTTTAAAAAAGAAAATAGAGGAACCAGATTCTTTATTATGTAATCAACTAGCAATAGTTAAAAAAGCAGAAGACAAACCTGAACACATTGTTATTTTTTTATTAGGGTTTGGATTAGGGTATCTCTTCAGGTCAGCCTTTTTATTTAGGTGATTTGCTAGATTCTTTTTCTTTGACTACTATAAGAATGAACAATGCTATAGAACTTCAACAATTGGAACAACAATATCAGAATACATTGATTCAATATAAACAAGCCTTATTAGATTATAGAAATGCCGCACAGAAAATGCAAGGAGAGTATAAAGATACATCAAAAGCTTATTATTACGGAGAATCTGTAAATTATTCACAAATAAAAGTAAATAATGTTCAAGAATGTAAAGCTTTATGCAGTGCCAAATCAAATTGTGATGGAGGTTTTATATCTAAAGGTAAAGGTAACTTTGCTAGATATGGGACTGAATGTTACCTTAGACATAATGGGGGTGTAGCTAATTATTCTAATGATACTAATTTTGACTATACCGCATTTGAAAAGCCAAATCTCTCTCAATATAAACGGAGGTTAGACCTAGTGGAATCTCAATTAAGAAATATTATTCAGCAGATACAAACAGCGGTAAACAAGAATCCGTCGGACAAAACAACTCAAATAAGGAATTTCGCATATAAAAATCTCTTAGTAAGTAAGTATGACACATTAGTTAAAGAGAGAACTCAATTAGAAAATGAGGAACGGGAATATAAAAATTTATCGAACGAATATGACGACACTTTTATTTCCACTGTGCAAGAGAATTCCCAAAATTCTTTATGGATATTTGTTACTATTGCGGTGGTTGGTATAACAGCAGGTGTATTAATTATGTAAAGAAAACGGGTGTATATATAAAAAATATAATGTTTTATATATATAATAATATATTATGAACTTTCATGAAGAACCAAATACACATTCATTGCACCATGGAAAAGAATTTCATAAAAAGCATCAAGATGTAAAACATCGAAAACAGAAGGGGGAAAAAACACATAGGGTAGAAGTCGAAGGTTTTAGGGGAAATCAACAAGATAACGCTTTTTACGCGAATACAGCTAGTGTGAAAGAACAATCGTATCAACTGCTAAACAAAAATCCCGAGATTCAAAACCATGTAAAGAATATTCAAGCTTTAGAGAAGCGATATGTCGATTTGGCTACGCAGTACAACACGGTTCAAAAAGATTTGATGACCTTAACAAAGAACTATGCTAATAATACTAGCACAGCGACTAATGTATATGTGACAAAAGTGGTAAACAACCCAACAGCCACATATAAAGGTGTTTTTATAGCCGGTCCAAATACAATGACATTAACCAATAACACTTGGGATTATAATGTTTGTTTACAGACAGCATTAAAATCAAATAATGATTATTTTAGCGTGGGATTTAACGGATGTTCTACAAGCAATAATTTGACAACAGCTACAAATTTAGGTGAAGCTTATTCTGCTTGTCAAAAAGGGACTGATGGTAATATTTATGGAGCACCTGGTGTAAATTCAGTATATCAAGTTCCAGATGCTACTTTTGTAGCTACATTCAATGATAGTCCGAATCGTGCCATGCCTTTTAGCAATGGCGGGCGACAAGTAGATGATTATAACTCCTGTCGGGCACAGGCTATTAAAGGAAAATATAAATTTTTCGGATTACAAAATGGTTCTATGAATGGAAATGCTCAGTGTGTAGTATCCAATGATTATGATAAATCAACTGCTCAAGGAAAAACTTCAAATTCCTTTGTAGCAAAAGATGGAAAAACCTATGGCGGTGGTTGGGCAAACGCAATATATGAAGTAAATAGTTCTACACCTACTTATATAGGTTGCTTTAATGAAGATAATAGTAAACCTGCTATGGAGAAAGTGAATTTCGGCGCAGCTACTTATTCAGTAGACAGTTGCTTAGCAGAAGCTCAAAAGGCAGGTTCCAAGTATTTTGCCGTGCAGGGAATGAGTTACCAAGATGGAAATCAAGTAGGAAAATCACAATGTTCTATTAGTAATAATTTAACAACTGTAAAACAATATGGAAAAGCAGAACCAACAATAAAGATACCGCCGTCGTGGGGGTTGGGTGATTACCTATTTTCACGCCCAGGATTGAATGCTATTTATAAGGTGGACCAAACAAATGGAGACCCATCTCTAGTGGGGAAATTAGGATATGTAGATGAAAATGGAAAATTATCGGCGTATCCTACTGGTATGAATAATAAAGGGACTGTTACCAATGGAAACCCGAGTTGTCCTAAAAATGTAACTGCAATTGATAGCATACAATGGTCGAATTATCCTAGTTCAGGAACAACTATGTCGCCTGCAAGTGTGTGCGGTCTCGCGGCTGCTAAGGAAAAAGACGACAGACAATTAAAGTCTATTGAATCGCAAATGAGAGCTATTGCGAATCAAATTGTTCAGTCTACTTATACATTACAGTCGTATAATTCAGACCTTTTAAAACAAATGGGTGTAGATAAGATATCCTTAGATGACAATTTGAAGAAATATAAAGAGACAAATGACGACTTTAGCAAATATAAGACGAATTATATTAAAAATACCAATGGCTTGTTAGATGATACACAAGTTATGGTGAATCAAGAAAGCTATAGTTATATGCTATGGACGATGGCAGCTGTGACAACCGTTATCGTCGTTCTTTTCACCATGAAATAAATAATAAACAATAATAAATAATATTTTTATAAAAAATGTTTTATAAAAATTTGTATAATATATATATAATATATAGTAAATGACAAATACGAGAGACCCAATAACAATGGAACGAGAACACGCGCAATTATTGCGGGATATTCAAGGCTTACAAGCAATAGAGCAGGATTTATTTAGCAAATTGGAGACTGGAATTGCCAATAAGAGTTTAACAGTTGAAGACAAAACAGCTCTAGTTTCACAGATAGACAAGGTTTCACAAATGCGCATCAATTCTTACCAGGCATTAAATGATATGAATCAGTTTTATCAAGGAAATGTGAATTCGTCAGTGAATACTTTATCGGAGCAAGTTCTTGCTGTAGGTATTGTAGAAGATGAACTAAAAGAAGCCAAAAAAAGACTAGCACTTATTAAAGATGAAAAGCAAAACAAACAGCGTTTAGTAGAAGTGAACTCTTATTATAGTGAGAGATACGAAGACTATAAGAATTATATGAAAACGATTGTCTTCATCTGTATTCCTATTATTATTTTATCTTTGTTATCTAGGTTCAACATTTTACCTGGATTCATTTATTACCCTTTATTAGTTATGATTTCCGTGATTGCTATTATTTACCTATTTATACGAACTGTCTACTTGACTAGTCATGACAATATGAATTACAAGGAATATGACTGGAACTTTAATTTGAAGAATGCTCCCCCTATTGATACGACTACACCCAGTGGAACCGTGCCTTGGACATCATCTGCTACTGGAGGAACTTGCATTGGTCAGGAATGTTGTGCTAATGGAGAAACATACGATAGCACCATGAATAAATGCTCTTCAGGCTATGGTTCTAAGTCAGGAACTTCATCTCAACCAGGTGGCCCAAGTGGATTCTTTAATCAAGTAACAGGTGGTATTTCTGATATAGCTACTGATACATCGCAATCTATGTATCAAGGTAGTCAAAACTTTATGGCTACATCGACATCTTTTTCTTAAAAAGAAGATAAGAAGAAAAAAGAAATAAGAATCAATAAAAAAGAATTCATATTATAATTCTATCTAGCTATTATAATATGAGTAATTGTAATAATCCTTTCGCAAATTTTTCAAGTTGGATAAATACAGCGCAGGGTGGAAGCCAAGGACAGACTAATGGTTCTAATGAACAAATAAATAAGTTAATAGAGCAAGCAGCACCCCAAATATTATGCGGCCCCGAATGTGAAGCACGAAAATTGACTGAATCTCTTCGTCAAAAATATAATGACGCTCTACAAAATTTACAGACAGCTCCCAGACAAGTATATGACACAAGAAAAGATTATTTAGTAAATGTAAATGGTGTTGGTGGTTATAATTCTACTATGACATCTAATTTCACTGGAGAAGCAAATAATATTGTATCCGGAGCACAAACAGAGTTCAATGATAATGTCGAAGAGATTAAAAATATGATTACCACATATAACACATTGTATGTGAATGTGGACAAACTTACGGAATATTTGAATACGCTCAATGAAGAAAATGCTGTTTTACAAAAGAAGATAGAAGACGCTAAAAGCGATATTATTACAAATGATAGGAAAAGTTATTATGAATCACAGGGGTATGATGTATTAGTTACTTGGTTCTATCTTTACTGTGCTATATATCTTATTTTACTTGTAGTATTTCTTCTCGGCATTTTCTTATCACCAACGAATTATAGTTACACGGCTAAAATTGCTATACTCATAGTATTTGTTGGTTATCCTTTTATTGTGCCTTATTTAGTCCCTCTTTTATTTTATACTTTCTCTCTTCTTTCGGATAAATTCGGGAAAAATGTATTAGTAGGAACACCGGCGAAACAAACATCGGCTCCCTTAACATTGTTCAGTCAATAATAAGATAACAGGTGTTAGTTAGTTTAGTCCAATAGATTGTTAACTGTGATACTGGGTGTCTTATTAGAATCTACCAGTTGTTCTGATAATATTTCAATCAACTTATTTTTTATTTCTAAAGTGCGTGATAAATTGGCAATTACCAATTTCTGCGAATGAATCGTATCAGCTTGCTTCAACGACTCTGAATAATAATTCATTTTGTTTGCGTTCAAGTGGTCTATCCATTTTTGATGAGACTTAGTCTTCGTATGTGCTGTGAAAACGGTTCCAGCATAATATGTTTTATCTTTCCTGGAACCGCAAGGGCATTTTATTCCATTTGGATATCGTGATTGAGATGTTGCACAATCAATATAATTGCCTTGTTGGTCCATACCAGGAATATAAATATCAGAGTCAACGATTAGCTCCATATTTCTATCTTTACTAGTAACTATAAAAAATACTAGTAAAGAAATTTCAATTTTTTATTGAAATATTATTTTTATTGGCAACAAATGAGGTTATTACATCTCGAAACTATTCCCTTGTTCTTCCTCGTCCTCGCCATTAGGATAGATGATTTCCACATTGCACCAAGGTCCACCACTCTTGCGTCGTCCAAACTTCTTGTCCACCAAGTTATAAATATCTTCCTTGACACCCTTTGGCAACATTTTGCTATCATTCCACAGCTTGAATTGTTGAATGAGCTCTTGAGGACGCACTTTTGACCCGGCTTTCTTTCGTAGCATCTCGCCGACAAACGCCGAGATATTATCCTGGGATTGACGATATTTCTTCGAGTAAGCCATCACAATGTCGCAATCCTTGACGATTCCCTTGTTTTGAAAAGCATACTTTATTAGCATCCCCATAAAGACCTCTCGCCACAGAACAACCTGGTCCTTCAAATCCTTGTTCTTTGGAAACACATGGACGTGTTCATGAACCGGAAGATTCTCATTATCGGCCTCTAGTTCTGCTTTCAAACCCTCCGTATAATCATCCACGAACTTGGAAATGAATGGGCAAATACGAATACGTCTCCATGTGCCGTCATCATTTGCCTTGATTTCGGGCAAGTTATTTGTGCAGACGACCAAGTTGAACTGCGGAATAAATGTCTCGGCCTCGCAATAAAGCTGTCTGGCTTGAATAGGGTCACCGCCAGTAAGCTCCTTCATAGGACCTTCGTTAATGACCTGTGTATTTGATAGCTCTTGGATAACAGCATAACGAACACCCTTCAGTTGAATGAGTTCTGAACAGGTTCCACCCAAGTTGACTCGTTGACCGCAAATTAATTGCGAGCTGATAGATGCTTTGTAATCACCTAGCGCCTTCCATATTAAATCGACTAAAAGCGATTTGCCGTTGCTACCTGAACCTGTGTAAATATTGCAAGTCTGGTTGATATTTTCACCGACCAATGTCGAGGCGCAGTGATTCCACATATAGTCTGCTAGCTCTTCTAAAGGAAATAACTGGTTCCAGAACTCGGTAATCTGCTTGATAAGTTCACCATTCTTCTCTTCGTCATAAGGAACATAAGGGATATTGGTGGATTTCGTAATGTAATCTTGCGGATAGCCATCACGGAATGTGCCAGCAGCAAAGTCAATGACACCATTGGTGAAGCACATAAGGTGCTTGTTATTGTCGCGCATTTCCATGAATTTCTCATCGCAAAAGATATCAGCTGCGCACTTCATAATGTTGTCAATCTTAGAGACATTGCGAATGCTGTTTGAAATCTTAAACAAATCAGATACACGCTTTAACAAGACCTCGTATGCCGGGTCCGTCTCGTCTACATTTACAAGCTCTTCTTCGTAAATCTTTGAAATACGATTTTGATATAGCGTATTCATACTTGTTGGAATCTCTATGCGCAGCGTTGTATTTGGGTCCTCTTTCCAGCGATGGTCTTTGAACTTGAACCAAAGCTTATGCTTTTTGCTACCGCAAACGAAGGTGTCCTTGAACATTTGATGAAGCACCATTGCCAAATCATGGTCTGTGGCGTCTTTTTCTGTTTGGTCGATATAGTAATCAATCGTGGTTTGTTTGACCTTCATGTATTCGTCATAGTTGTATTGCTTGGCCCAGTAGATAATGGAGCGCTCTGTGTAACCGCCGTCGCGTTCCTTGAAATGGCGAGACCATGTTTTATGCAAATCTGGAATGGTCGAGAAATCGAAATCATCGGCTTTGGCTCTCACCGCAATCCAGATAAGAAAGGTGCCATCATTGTCGAGCTTGAATGCCAAATGCTTCAATGCGAATGCGAGGCATCTGTTTTCGAAATGAGAGCCTGGTTTGTAAAATAGGTCGGGCAACAGCATAGCATACTGATAAATCTCTTTGATTTCGACATCCTTGGTCTTGAGATTTTTAATCATATATGCAATGGCCTTGTCTAGCATTACTTGATTGATAATCCTATCATAGGTGAAATCATCTGCTGTTTCTAAGCTATTAGTGGCAATGGTCAACGCGTTACTACCCAACGGAGTTGAAGATGAAGAGGAAGATGAAGATGAAGAGGAAGATGAAGGGCTAGAAGAACCCGCTCCTCGTGACCTCGGCTTTGTTCTCTTTTCATACTCTTGCTTGATAAGCGGGTTCATTGGCAGGCATAAGTTGCTATCATTTTGCGCTGATAGTTTATAGAAATCGGTCACAGGGTTGAAATCACTAATATTATTTTTGCTGAGGACAAACTCACCGTCATTAGGATCAAACGCAGCCGAATACCAGTAAGTTAGTTGATAGGGTTTGTGACCGGGTTTCTGCGAGCCATAGAGTTGCCAATTGGTGGTGCCACGACTAATGCTGATATCTAGAATATCGGGCCACTCATTCGTCAAAGGAAGCGCCGAGATAAGGTCATTCTCGGCAAGGATTGTGAGCATTTTCTCACGCAAGATGATTTGTAAAGTATTGTTCATTTGAACCCCGAAATACATATGAATGCCATCCTTAGTCAAAGTTCCATCTTCTAATTGGTTCACCTCTGGTTTTTCCATGACATAGACGGGCACTGGTTTATCTTCGTCAAAGAGAAGCAAGTCCTTGAGTTCATCCAAATAGAGACGAATAAGCATTTCCACATGGCTTTCATTATGCTGTCTATTGGCTACAGAAGAATCGTATTTGAAATCGAAATCGAGAAGCAACGGTGATTTCTCATTTTGCAATTGCCGTTCGGTGAGAAACTCGGACTTGTTTTTTACAAAGATAGATTGAACATATAACTCGTGGAATTCACTAAGTTTCTCTCTAGGAATGTGCCATGAACCTCCATAAACACCGTGGTCTTTGTTACCAATTCTGGTGTGAGTGGCCGGAAGTTCTGTGACACCATCTTCGGCCTTGGCGTCTTTTGCCCTGTGATTATTTAGAAAGTCTTTTAGATCTTTGTACCTTGATGTTGTACTCATATTGATTAATAGTAATAGTATATGGATAGATATTTCTATTTCAATTTTCTTAATAAATAATTTCGACCTGAAAATGCCAAACTATTATAAGACAATTAGAATTTTCTAAGGATAAATGGTCTTAACTCTTGAAATAACCGGAATCTCTTACTTATTTCTAAATATATCTTATATAAATAATATAAATAGATATCGAGAATAACTCTATTATTGATGTCAAATAAAAATGTGGTTATTACGAAGGAGTCGGTAACGAGATTATTGAAGGATGTGAAACATATCATGCGAAATCCTTTAACAGAGAACGGGATTTATTATGTGCATGATGAGGTGGATATGCTGAAAGGATATGCACTTATTATAGGACCGAGTGATACGCCCTATTTTGGCGGGAATTATTTCTTTGAATTTAATTATCCGCCTGATTATCCACATAGTCCGCCCAAGTTGAAGTATTGCACGAATGGGGATAATATTCGTTTTAATCCTAATTTGTATACGAATGGCAAGGTGTGTGTGTCTGTTCTAAACACATGGCGAGGTCCGCAGTGGACATCGTGTCAAACTATATCGACTGTTTTACTAACTTTGTGCACGCTGCTTTGCAGTGACCCGTTATTAAATGAGCCGAATGTTACCAAGCATCATCCAGATTTTCACAAGTATAACATGATATTGGATTATAAGAACATTGATATATCGGTGATAAAGATGGTGAATAAGGACCCTCAATATTATCCTGCTGATTTTGAGGGTTTTTATCCGTATGTAAGAGAGAACTTTGAAAAGAATAGGGTGTCCTTGCTAGCTTTTATAGAAAAGAAGATGAAAGAGTATCCACAGGAAGAAATTGTAAAGACAGGGCTATACAATATGATGACATCAATAGATTATAAACGTGTATATGAATATTTACAAAAAATTGAATTAAAAAAATAAAAGTAGTATATAATAGTAAACAGAGACGATGCACTTTTGCGGTGTATGTAGCAACATGTATTATATTCGCATTGATGGAGAAGACCCTAACAAGTTGGTGTATTATTGTCGTAATTGTGGAAATGAAGACTCTATATTAACTAGTGAAAATGTTACGGTTTCCAAGGTGAATATGACGGCAGGCGAACAAAACTTTGAGCACATTATTCATAAGTATACCAAGTTAGACCCGACGTTGCCAAGGATTAGCAAGATTTTGTGTCCAAATGCTAGTTGTGAGACAAATTTAGAAGGTTTTGACCCGAAGAATCGGGAAATTATTTATATTAGGTATGATAATATTAATATTAAATATGTATATTTATGCAGTAGTTGTGATACAGTTTGGAAGGCTGTTGACAATTAATTAATTCTTATAATGATTTTACTTTTAATAAATAAAAAATTGATTATAAGAATATAAATAGTTTTTTATAGTATAGATAGTAAATATGAGCGACAACGAAGACGAAGACTATAAATCTGTGGATGAGGAGGAAGAGGAAGACTCTATTATTGGTGATGAGGATGAGGATGAGGATGAAGATGAGGAGAATAAGCCTCGCTTACTAATTTCGTCAAAAGAGGACAAATCTTTAGCAGAGCAAGTGGAAAGTGATGCCGAGGATGTTCCTGATTCAGATGAGGAGGAGGAGAATATTGTTGTAAATAATGATGATGAGGAAGATGAACCTGATGAACCTGATGAACCTGATGAAGATGAGAATGATGACACCGAAGGTGATGAACCAGCCATCCCTGCTGTTAAAAAGAGTGTAAAGCCATCGGCATTCGTGGATGATAAGGATGACGATGAAGATGAGGAGGATGATGATGAAGAGGACGACCATTATTTGCAAAAGTTTGATGTCGAGGTTAATAAAAATTATTTGCTAGATTTTCATCCGGAATGTACGAGCCATAATTATGAAGAAATAGCAGCATTATCTACAGTGACTAGAGATAAGCATAATAATATTATAGATGATTTGCACAAGACGGTGCCTTATTTGACCAAGTATGAGAAGTCGCGTATTATAGGACAACGAGCAAAGCAGATAAATTCAGGAGCACAAACCTTTGTTAAAGTGCCTGAGAATGTGATTGATGGATATTTGATTGCTGAGTTAGAATTGATGCAGAAGCGAATACCATTCATTATTAGACGACCTATCTTTGGTGGAGGGTCGGAATATTGGTGCGTGAAAGATTTGGAGAATATTGGATTTTAGAAACAATTCTATTTGCAAAGAAAAATAGAATTGTATATATATAGAAGTAATTTAATGAAGACAACAAAGTCAATTGATTATTATCTTGAACGAATGTTAGAAGTATTTCTTTTTTTATCATTGATTCTGAGTTTTTATATCTTTATTAAAGTCATTTTTTTTGGATATAAAGCCGTCTTATTCTCGAGTTGGCAATTTCCAATGCTTTTAGCATTGTCAATAGATGCAATGTATAAGTTTTAAATTGTAATACTATTAACAATATCAATTAATTTTTGTTCGCATATGTCTATACTTAAATTTTCCAATACATATTCTCGTGGCTGATACGTTTCTATCTTAGATAAAAATAAAGTAAATGTTTCTTCTATTTGAGATTCATTATAAAATGATTCACCACAACGTTCATCCCAATATGGAATTGCTGTTGCAGGTATATCTGAATAATGCTGACCAACTTCTTGATTCATTGATGTTACATCCCATACTAATAAAGGAACATTACATGATAATGCTTCTTCTAAAGCAAATCCTTGACTTTCATGACGTCCTAACCATATTCCATATTTAGATTGATGTAGATAATCTATATAATCATCTTGATTGTATCTATCTTGATAAGAAAATATATGATACTCTATGTTTTTTGATATCAAAAAATTTGTAATATAATTCAACTCTTCTGAATTGCGTTGTTTGAAATAAATAAATACTTTATAACGTTCCTCAAGAGGATATATTTCTTTAAATGTTTCAGTATCTACCGCAAAAGGCATAGGTTTAATGGTTAAATTATCACATAACCCACTATTAATCCATACATCTGCGGCCCATTGGCTCGGTTGAATATATACAGAATTACTTCCTTCAATATGTTGTATTTTGTAATCAGGAAACACACTAAAATGTGGGCCAAATATAAATTTCATTTTAGGATATTGTTTTACATTGATTGGATGAGATGGACTATATACACAATCATATTCTGTTAGGTTCATAGGATGGATATCGTCGATGCTAGAAACTTCTGTTATATTTTTATAGCTTTTTATCGCTATTTTATTTTTATCATGTATCCAATGATTTATAAATAGTAATTTCATTTATAATATATTATAATTTAATATTTATATTATAATATTTAATATTTATATTATAATATTTATTTTATAATATAAATATTATATTATAAAATAATAATATATTATAAATCTATGGACAACTTATTTTTAATAACATCAGTTATAAATACAAGTAATGCGCCATTGTCTTATACAAATTCAAGATCTATATATTCATCAAAAGAACGTTTTGAACAAACAAAAAAAACATTTGAATCTATAAAAGAAAAAATGCCAAATACACCTATTTTTTGCATAGAGTGTTCAGAATTAGAACAAGATGAATTAGAATATTTTCAAAATAATTCTACTTATTTTTTAAATTTATATGATAATGAATGTGTTAGACAAAATATTCAGAGCATGTCTAAGTCTTTGGGAGAAGGAACAATGACTTTTTGTGCAATAGAATATATTTTATCAAATAATTTAAAATTTACTAATTTAATAAAAATTTCTGGACGATATTGGTTATCAGATAATTTTAATAAAGATATTTTTAGTAAAGAAGATAGTATAGTAATAAAATATATTGATAACAATAATGATAATGTCTTTACTGCATTATATAAATTACCTAAATATAGCGTAATAAATTACTATGAATTTTTAAAAAATAATTTTGATAAAATGTATAACTGCATTGGTTATGAAATTTTATTTGCTAATTTTATTCGTAATGAAAAAACTGAGATAAATAGCATGAACCCGATAGGATTAGAAGGATTAGTTTCAGTTTCAAATACATTTTACAATGGATAAGTTTTAGTATTGCGGTATTATTAAAGTTAAAAAATATTATAACTATATATATATATATATGAAAATTGCTATAATAGATGGTGTAAATCAAGATATAGGATTAAATATATTATTTCCCCAAGCTGATTATTTTATAAACAATACAGAATTAGATAAAACAGAATCAATGAAAAAATATAATATTAATCCTATATATGATTGGACAAGAATAAATAGTAATAACTATGATTATTTATTTATTATTGTATCATTATATGATGCAAAAAAAGGAACAAATTTTTTTAAACAAAACATATATGATATTTTACAAAGAGAACTTGATATTATAAATAATAATAATTTTAAAAAAATATTTTTATTTGATAATTATGATTATGATTACGACCCAACAGAAATAATAAATAATGATAAAATAACAACTTACTTCAAAAGAAATTATAATAAAACAAAAGTATATTCACCTAAAGTTGTTCCATTTCCATTCATTATGTTTGGAGAATTTTCAATCATAGAAAAATTAGATCATTATATGCCAGAAAATAATAAAATAAATCGTATTTTTTTTTCTGGCACATTATTTAATCATGAAGATAAGCAAATAAATTATTTTAGAAATAGAAGAAAAATATATAGTGAAATAAATAAATATATTTATAACCCAGGTTATTTGAATTACAATGATTTTTTACAAACTTTGAGAACATCTAAATATGCTTTGGATTTGAATGGAGTTGGTGACCCAAATAAAAGAACATTTGAAATACTATCACAAGGTTCATTAATGCTTTCACAATTTAATGATTTAAAATGGCCTTTCGAAGAGAGTTTTTCAGAAGAAACAATTTTTAAAAATGAAAATGAATTTGTTGATAATTTAATTAAATTAAATGGTAATGATGAACTTTATAAAAAGTGTTTATATAATCAACTATATATTTATAATAAATATTTTAATAAAAAATGGATTAAAGAATATATATTAAACTATATATAAAATGTATTACTCACAATCTGGAGAAGACGAATTTTTAAATAATACTTATTTTAAAAATAAAAAAAATGGTGTATATATAGAATTGGGAGCATTAGATGGTGTTTTATATTCAAATACAAAATTTTTTGAAGACCAATTAGAGTGGACAGGTATTTTAGTAGAGCCTCATCCAAACAAGTTTCAACATCTAAAAAAAAACCGTCCAAATAATTATTTATTCAATAATCTTGTAAGTTGCGAAACAGAAAATGTAATATTTAGATATTTTCTAGATAATTATTCTGGTGTATCTGGCGTAGAAAATACTTTACCAAAAGAACACTTTCCTAACTTTTTCAATGTAATAAATGAACCCCAAGCTAGAATAGAAATTAAACCCATACCTTTTACAGAAATAATAAAAAGTACTGATATAAAACATATAGATTTATTATCATTAGACGTTGAAGGACATGAATATGAAGTATTAATGTCGTGGGATTTTTCAATTCCGATTGATGTAATTTTGATAGAAACCTTAGGTGGTTCTCAAACAGAAAAAGAAGAACAATGTAGACAATTATTAATAAAAAATGGATATAAATTTGATAAAAAATTTAAACATAATGAGATTTTTTTATTCACAATTTAAAATTATTGAATATAATATTTTGTAAGATATAAATCATATTTATATGGTAAATTTTTATTCTCTTCTGTTGGAATATAAACCAAAGAGCTATTATTTAATAAATTAATTCCATTTTTCATTTTTTGAATTAATTGATTTTTATCTAAATAACTTTCGTTGTTATATTCTTGATGTGAATAACTAGCAATTTTATTTATAATAAAATCTATATCACCAAAATAACTCAAATGCCACCCACCATTACTTACAATAGGAACGTTATATGTATGTTCCCAAACTCTCATTTGTTGAAATGTTAATTTTATATTTTTATAGGCTTTAAATGTAAGTAATTTAATACCATGCCAATTACTTCCTTCTCCTATTCTATAATATAAATTATAATAATACATATCTAATGCTAGTCTATTTAATGTATCATTATTAAAACTTAATTTTTGATTTTTTGCATTTATTAATATATTTGGATTTGGAATTTCATCAACATCTGCTGTTAGTATTATGTCTTCATCATTTAAAAAATTTTCATTGATAATACTATCTATTCCTCTTTTAATACAATTGCGTTGATGATATTCATTTTCCCACTGATGATTTAAATTATAATTTATATTTGGGTATTTATAAGGCATATCATTGACTATAACATGAATTATCTTATCATTGAATTTTTCAAACCTATTTTTATTCTCCAAATAAAATAATGGTTTTGATTGACCAGTAAATGTACACGTGCTTTCAACTAAAATAAATTTATCTACATATTCGTCCAATATAGATAATCTATAATATAAAAGATCTAATTCATTATAAAAAATAAAACTATCAATTACTTTCATATAATTATATAATAATAATTATTTATATAATTATTTATATATATATAATTAATTTTTATAATTTGTATTTATAATATCTAATAATAAAGGTTCGATTTTTTTCTAAGTTCAGGGTTTTTCCTATCCAAGTGTGTTTTATCATTCTCAACTACTTGCGAGCTAATTACATTGGTTATCTTTTAACAAATCATATATATCAAAAAAAAGGAATATTATTTTCCAAACACAAACATTTTAATTTTTCGTTCATATAAAGTGTATATGTTATTTGGTCTTCTTTTGAACCAACCATTCCATTATTTATATTTTGGGGTATAGGATAAATACAACTAATAATTGGTTTAATTTTATACAATACACCATTTGAATAATTCTTTATTAGTTTTACATAATTCTCAGTCAAATCGTCAATTAAACTTTTATAATTATTATTTCCATATTTATGTATATTTTTTTGTACATCATTCCAACCATAAAAAAATAAAACAACATCATTTTCTTTTATATTAACATTACAAATGTCGCCAGGCTGTAATCTTTCTACTATATTATATAAAGGTAGTCCTTGCACAAGAAGTTGATACATAGTAACTGGCATTCCTCCCCAACCAACCCAGTGATGGTTATTGTATTCTGTTCCATATCAGCATTTCTCAAATGCAATAGAAAACTATTTTAGTATGTTAAAATCAAGATTACAAAAGTATAGTGGTGGATTAAAATACAATAATTTGAAAGAAAATATAACACATGCAATAGAACGCATCCCAATAGGGTATTATAAGAACATCATAGAAGGTGCTTATAATAGGAAAGAAAAGTATATTCCAAAGAATAAAACCCGTAAAAATCCTAAGAAAATGTATCTCTAAATTGGGCGTTTTAAATGTGCAAAGGTGTAAATATAAATATTATATTATTTAAATATAAATATAAATATAATATAAATATAAATATATGTCAGAAAAAAATTACATTCTTCCGTATAATTGGTGGCCTGGTTTTAATGAAAAAACTGATGCAAATCACATCGGATTTTTTGAAATGCTTTTATCAAAAACAAAACTAAATAACTTTGAAATAACTTATGATATTAATAAAGCTAATATTTTATTAGAAGCTGGTAATCCAGATGAAAAAATACATAATTATAAAAAATGGAAGTGTAAAATAAATTTTATAGGAGAACCTGCTTTACCTCAAGATGAAAAATATGATTTTATTTTAACATCTGTAAATAATATTAAAAATGTTGTTGATTTACCATTATCAATAGCATACATACATTGTAATAATTTTTTACCGATGCTTTCTTTAAGACAACCAAAAACTTCTATTTCTCAAAATTTTTGTTCTTTTATTGTTTCTAACCCAAAATGTGAAATTAGAAATAAAATATTTGAACATGTTAATAAATATAAAAAAGTAAATTCAATGGGAGGATATGCGAATAATGTTGGATATAGAGTAACTTATCCATATTGGTCTCAAGAATATTTTAATGTTATTGGAAGTCATAAATTTATGATATGTTGTGAAAATACAAAAATGGAAACATATTCCACCGAAAAAATTGTAAATCCTTATTTAGCAAGAACAATTCCTATTTATTGGGGAAGCCATAATATAAAAAATATTTTTAATATTGATTCAATGTTATTTTTGGAAGATGAAACAGAAGAATCATTTGAAAAATTAATTAATAAAATAATAGAACTTGATAATGATGACCAAAAATATTTGGAGTTTATAAATAGACCAATATTTACAGTTCAAACAATTAATTTTTGGAATGAAAATTATTCAATAGATAGTCTGGCAAAAAAAATAGATAATATATTACCTTAAATTTTAACAAGGCCAAGGTCCGCATTGATGAATCCATACTTTATCTTTTAAATGTAAAAATTTTGTGTTTATATACGTTGGGTCTACAGTATTTGGATGTTTAATTCTATTAAAACCTTGGCTTATCATAAAGTTATCAATATTCTCTTCACTACAATTTTCACAATTATTATAATAATGTCCGTCTGGCTCAGCTGTTATATATACAACCTTTTCTTTTAAATAATCACCTGCGCCTTTTAAAATTTTAAGGTCAGAACCTTGAGCATCTATTTTAATATAATCAATATATTCAAATCTATCCCAAGGAAAAATATCAAATATCATTTTTAAATTAATTACATTTACATTTATTACTTTTTCTATAGGTCCAAGTATTTTTTGATTATGTGTATATAAACTTGATGTACCATAATCATTTTTATTGATATAAAAATTTTGGGTTGTTATATTATCTACGTCACTTAATGCACATCTCAAAAGTTTAAATCTACCTTGTTCTATAAATTTTTTTTCTAAATTAAAATCAGGAAATGGCGTTGGATTAAAACTTGATGTCAATATCATATCACAACAATAAGGATTTGGTTCAAAACCTAATACAAATACATCAGATTCTTTAATTAACCATTTGTTTGAAATTGGAGCAGTATAAGATAATCCTACATCAATCTTAACATGTTTACATATTAATGGTATTGTTATTTCACTTATCATATAATAGTTAATATTATTAATATATATTGTTCTAAACGCAAATAATTTAAAAATTTAGTTTAAAAAATATATTAGTTAAAAAAATAAATAAATTATATAAATAATATTTAAATGGAAAAAGAAGTCACCTTATTTATAACATCTTGCGGAAGACCACAATTATTAAGAAAAACTTTAGAAAGCTTTGTAAAATATAATACATATCCAATTAAAGAAGTAATATTATGTGAAGACTCTGGTATACCAAACATTGTTGATTTTGCTAAAAATATATTGCCATATCCTGTAATATTTTGTTATAATGAAATACGTATGGGACAAATGAAAACAATAGAAAAATATACTCAAATGATAAAAACACCATATGTTTTTCATCTTGAAGATGATTATGAATTTTTTGATTATGGTTTTATTGAGATGTCATTTAAAATATTAGCTTCTGACCCTAAAATTTCACAAGTTTTATTAGAAGATGAACAACACTCATTTCCTAAGATAGATATTGGAAATCCATTATGCTATAAATTAATGACTAATAAACCAGGTGAAATAAATGCAAATAATGGTGATGGACCATTAACAGTTTTTAGTTGGAGACCATCTTTAAAGAGAATAGAAATTCAACGACTAAGAATGCCTTATCAACTTTGGGATGACGAATATACAATAGAATTGCTTATAAATAAATTAGGTTATTATTCTGTTGTTACAAAAAATGTAAAAAATGACCGTCTTGGATTTTGTACACATATAGGTAAAGATTATCATGTACCTGATAATTTTAGAAAAATTAAAATAATAAGTAGAAATGATTTTCCTGATAAAAGATATATTAGATTAAAAGACATTTAAACTTTAATTAACGCATGAAATATATTTTCATAATTACAAATTTATTCCTAATTAAAAATAATTTTTTTGACTAATAATTTGGTCAAAAATAGTATTCTCGCTTATATATTCACCACATAAGGTCATATTTTTAGATATTGAATCTTCGTATTTTTCAATATTTATATTTAAATTATATATCTCGTTTATGTAACAACATAATTCATATTTGGTTACAATATTTGGCGATAAAATGTGTCTTACTCCTGACCAAAAAGTATTATTATCTATTATATTCTTAATATATTTAGCCAATTCAAAACACGTAACGCCATTCCAATAATGATTAGCGAATCCTTTAATTTTTCCATCTTTATTAGATTTTACCCATTCGATTAAGGATTTTTTATCGTATAATTCTTCACCTATAATGGATGTTCTAATAATTGTAGCGTCTTCTGGTTCTCCTTGTGATTTTGAAATACCATATATATTTTTCGCACTATGAACATCATTTACAGAATAATTGCCTTTTGAACCATCATAAACACAATCTGTTGTTATATGAATAAACTTGTAACTGTTTTTTTTAGATATTTCATTTAATTTGTGAGGAAACAATGTGTTCGTTCTTATATATGTTTTATAATTGTCGTCTTTATATTTTTGAGGTATTATTCCGGCACAATTAATTATAACATCATTTTTCTGTAAACTTTTATTCAAAATATCTTCCAGTTTTTTCCATGAATCATTTTCAATATCATATTTATCTCTAGAAATACAACGTATTTCATATTTATCTTTAAGAACAATATGAACATATCTTCCTAACATTCCTGTAGACCCAAATAATAAAATACTCATTATTTTATTATTATTTTATTATTTTTAATTTATTTAATCGTATTATAAATAAACTTACAAGTTTCTGGATTTGCTCTTAATATTCTCATTTTATCTTTGTATTCATCATCAGGATCTTGCGGTCTTTTTATAAAATATGCTTTAAGTCTTTTATTTTCAAATAAGTTACTTTCTTCATCGGATAAATATGACAATGTTAAAAAAATTCTTTTTTCATTATTTTTACAAATACATGGTTCAGGAGCCCCATGCCATGATGTATCATTATTTTCAAATATTATACATCTATTAAAAATAGGTAAAAATTTTTCCTTACATCTATATATTTTTGGACTATCAATACTTGATTTATCTCCTTCCCAAAATTCAATATAACCACCATTTTCTTCAGTCCAATTATAACTTAAGTAAATGCCTAATGTTAGAGCCTTTACTAATCCTGTTTTTATATGACGACCAGCATCTACATGAATATCTAATTTATCAGAATCATTAAATAAATGAACACCCCAAAATATTTTATCACTATCATTAATTAAATTTAATCCTGTTAATTTATTTAAATTACTTATAAATTCTTCTGATGTAAATGTCTTAAATAATTCATTTATATTTTCGGGCAAATTATTTTTATCTCTATATGTGTTTTTTTGTTCGAAACAATTATTATATCTATCCCAATTTTTTGACTCTGAATTTATTATTTCAGTTTGACATATTAAAGCCATATTATTGTCTAAAAAATTATCAATAACTATACATTTATTTTTTTTATAATTTAATAAATCATTATGGCAAAAATTATACATTTATAATAATATTAGAGTATTTGTATTTAAAAATATCTATAATGTATTTAATAAATGATAATAGGGAAAACAATTTTAATATTTGGTGGAACCGGCTCGCTTGGAAATGAATTTGTAAGAAGATATGTTAATAATAATATTATATACAATTATTCAAGAGATGAGTGCAAACACTGGAAAATGAAACTTGAATTTAATCATAATAAAAATTTAAATTTTATTATAGGAGATGTTATTAATAAATCAAAAATAGAGGAAACTCTTTTAAGAGTGAACCCAAATATAATTATTATTGCGTCGGCTATGAAGCATATTGACCAATGTGAATATAATACAGACCAGAGTTTAAATACAAACTTATTAGGTATTAAAAATATATTAGATTTAGTTGAATTATACGAAAATAAACTGTCTCATACGTTAGAAATAGTATTATTTGTTAGTAGTGATAAAGCATGTAGCCCTATTAATGTTTATGGAATGTGTAAAGCATTATCGGAAACATTAGTTGTTGAAAAATCATATTATGTAAAATCTTTTAAGTTTGTTAATATTAGATATGGAAATGTTCTAAATTCTAGAGGAAGTATAATTCCTTTGTTACATACTATAGGTAATGATAGTGAAAAACAGTATTTTACTTTAACAAATGAAAATATGACAAGATTTGTTATGACATTAGAACAAAGTGTAGATTTAATAGAACATACAATTATATATGGTGAATCAGGTGATACTGTGATACCAAAATTAATATCTATGAATGTAAAAGATTTGATTGATATTTTTTCTGAAAAATATAACAAACCTATTAAACTAATTGGGATTAAGGCTGGAGAAAAATTACTAGAATCATTAATTAATAAATCTCAATCTGCTAGAATTAAAATAAATGGGGAATATACACATATTAAATCTATTTATCAATTTAACGAAACGGTAGACGAAAGTATATTAAATGACTACAACAGTAAATTGAACCCACTAAGTAAAGAAGAATTAAAAATGTTTCTTATAAATTTAAATTTATTGTAATGTATTTTCAAGGAAACTACTAAAATGTTGGCAATTGTGTGTATATAAATTCATCATAGAAGAATCCCAGTTCTCTATTCTTGGAAAAGGATTTTTTATACAAGATTTATCTAGCCATTGCTCGATAATTTTTTCATCATTATAAAAATCTGTATTGGTTATATATTTAACCCTGATTTCAGCAGGAACATCTCTCCCTAAAGCCAGATTGGTAAGTGTTTCTAAAGATGATTGATTCTTGGGTGTAAAATCAATTGCATATAATATCCTATTGTATTCCTCTATAATGACAATATGATGTTGCTTAAAATCGGGTGCAAAATTTAAAATCGCTGTTTTTATAATACGAGTTCTAAAACCGTTTCCTGAGAATAGAAAGAAAAAAAGAATCAAATAAACAAAGAACATTTATTACTATATAATTAATATATAGTAATACCTATTTATATAGTATTATGGAGCAACAAATACAAAAAGAAGAAAGAGAGAATGAGAGAAATGAAGAAGAGAAAAAGGTAAAAGTTAAAACCGAAAAAGAGGCCTTTGTCTACCTCCTAGTATCTAGTGATAATTATACATACGTAGGTTCCACAGTGAATTTAGACCGCCGATTGAGACAACATAACAAAGAGCTGGCTGGGGGTGCTCATGCTACCAGTTGTAAAGTTATTAAAGGGGAGACATGGCTAAGAGCTTGTCACATATCAGGATTTCCTGATTGGTCTTCAGCCTTGCAATTTGAATGGCGATGGAAACAGTTATCTAGGAAACAGTCTGTTAAAATAGCTCCTTTGAAGCGGCGGGCCTTGGCGCTCAAGGAATTGCTCAGTTTAGAAAAATCTACGACGAAGGCCATTCCTTTTAGCGAATGGAATCCTGTCATTCATATGGAATTGGATGAAATGGCTGACTACTATAATGAATGAGTAAGAATTCGTAAGTATTCTTTATCTTACTAGTATAGTTCGATGAGAGAAAAAAAGAGTAAGAAAGGTAAAAAGGTGAAAGGAAAAAAGGAAGAAAACGGAAAAAAGGAAGGAATACAGATGAATGAAGTAAATAATGTTCGCAAACTATCCAATGTTGCACAGCCCTATATCCATTGGTTAAAAGGCCTTTATTATGGCTGTCTACATCTATTCATTATGATGACTTATGCCACTATTCTGCTCTTTAATAACAATATATATCACCTGCTAATCAGTCTCAATATTGTTATTCTAGATGCGCTTTGCTGTGTCTTTGTCCATGATTGCCCGCTTACCATTTTAGAAAAGAAATATTTAGGACGTAGTCTCATCTCCACCAGAATGGTTGTTCTAGAAAAAATGGGAATTCTTTATCAATGCGACCATATTTACGAAATTACATTGGAGTTCTTAACCAATATAGGAACCCTGATTGTTGGAAAAATAGGTGTCCTTATTATATTGTATATGATAGATATACGCTTGAATCGGTCTCAGTAAAATATTGATATAGTATAATATACATATTTTATACTAGTTAATGATAAAAGAAATAAGAGAGACAATAGTAAGTCGGATTACTGGGATTAGAAAAGAGCTCATAGTAAATTACAAGACTTGGCTGATATTCATTCTATGTTCTACTATTTTGAACGATTACCATCTAGGCTTAGGTTTTGTCTGTTTCTTCTATAGTTATCTCACTAGTTATCTCTCTCATAAATTGCTGCATAATGACTTTTGTTATATGAATATCTATAATATCACACATTACTATCATCACAATAATACCGATTGGCTAGCTATTGTTACGAATTGTTTTGTGGAATTCTTAATTGCTACGAATAATATTGCTTGTAAGCATATATATGATTCTTTTTCTTTTTGTAATCTATTTTATATAAATCACTGGACCATTTTATTCATGTATTTGTGGTATACGACGATTCATAATATAAATTATGGTTACCTACGTGTGAACCAATATCATTATTTACACCATGAAAAGCAACAGACAAATATTTGCCCCGATTTCTTTGATATGATATTCAATACGAAGCATGAATCAAGTCCTCAAGTAGAAGACATTGATCATTATATTCCAAATATTATCTTTAGTTTTTTTATCGTGTATGGAATCAAATGTATTTATGATGCATTAGGACCAAGTGGAAAAGAGATGTCAAAAATGATTCTTGCTATACTATGGTTTCTAATAACAATATTGTTAACTGGGTTTTGCTCGTATATTTTGTATTATCAAATAAAAGATGTTATTGATAATGACTTATTAAAGTTTCTTTCCTCATAAAATAATATTTCTATATAATAAACAATGTCAAACCTTAAAAAATCTAGGAGAAACGTTAAAAAAAAGTATCCCATAAAAACAATTAAACGGGCGTATAAGAAGAAAAGTGGAACTAACAAGAAAAGTGGAAGTAGAAGTAAAAAAAATAGGCTTGTTAAAAAACGCAAAATAACTAGAAAGTTCTATTATCAATCGGGAGGCGGTATGAATGAAATTATTACTAGTATTAATAAAGTTATTTTGGAGCCTATTAAAACACAATCAATTCAGGGTAAAAGAAATACACTTCAACTTGAAATAAATGGAATTCTAAAATCTAAAACGCGTGATAAATATGGAAATTATAGTGTAGTTATAGAAGTTTTTATGGGAAGACTATCTAATATTATAGATATAGCAATTCATAGGGGCGATATGAGAGAATTAGAAAAATTAATAGAGTTAATTAGAGAAAATCAATATCCAATTGGATTATTAGTAGAAAAGGTAAAGGCTGGACTAAAATTAACGGATGAATCCACCTTACGTGAAGGTGAAAAAATAGCAAATGCAAATTTACACGAAATATCAGAAGAAGTCGGTGACAAAGCTGTCGAAGACATAGAACTTCGAAATAAAGTATTTGATTTTGCCGTTAAATGTATTGAATTCTCAATAGCTCCATTAAAAGGAGCTATAATAGTTCATGATGCACAACAAGTTATAATAGCTAATAAGGATTTTATCAATGAAATAATTACTGCAAGAGATGGAATGAAATGCACTTTGTTATCATATCTTGTAAAGCAAAAATATTTAGAATTTGATTTAATAAAAACAATAGTTGAAAATGGTGGAGATATAAATGCTATAGACTCACAAGGAAAGAATTTTTTGATTAGCGCAATTGACCTAATTTACGACCCAAAGATGACACATCTTAGCGAGTACTATAAAGAAATTATAATAAAATGTATAAATGAATTAAATGTTGATATTTTGAAAGAAACCGAATATTATAAAATGAATGCCAAAAATTATATTTCTTTTTTAACCCTGAAAGAAGTTATAAAACATAGTGAAAATGATCATGGAGCATTATGGGGGGATATCTTTGCCAATATTTTTTATATAAAAGAAAATTCTATTTGGAAAGACCCTACTTTTGATTTAGCCTCCTATATTATAAAAACAGTTGACACTTATTTATCATTAGTAGTCCAGATACAAATACTTAAAGCTACGAACCCAGGGAATCTTGATAAGATATCTGATCTTTTAAAGGTAATTCAAATAAAAATAGCTGATATTAAAATGTGTGTTTTTAACAACCCAACTATAGTAACAAAAATATGCAGTAATGCTAATACTAGATATAATAATAAACATTTATTAACTTTTATTGTATCCAATTTTGATTATAATGTTGTAACTCCAATAATTACAGAGATTGCTAAAAAATACTTTGAGGCTTATAACAATAATTATGTGGAATCTCATTCAAGATTTAGAAAATCTCAATCATCCGAAGTTAACATTGAGGAGTTAAAAAAACAGGCACAGAAATCGGCTTTACTAGCATTCAATGTAGCAGATGGTACAGGGCAAACTGTATTAAGTATTATTGATAAAAAAGAACCCAATAATAACAAAAAAAAATTTTATCTTGAAACAGGATTTTTTAGCCCTGTTGAAATAGCAAAAAAAATACTTGCTGCTACAAATAGTGCTCAAGAAGATAGAAAAAAACTTACAGAAATGATTCATAGTTATCAAACTATTAATGCTGAGGAAGTTGGAACTTTATTAGAACAGCAAGAAGAAGAAGAAAATGATGCTAAAGAAAAAGCAAAAACAGAGTTGGAGAAAGAAAGAAAAGAGTTGGGTGATCGCTCTAGAGAAGCTAATAAAGTGGCTAGAGAGAGAAAATTAGAGGAACAACGTCAAAACATAGAACAGGTAAAAGCGGATAGATTAGCTCAAAGTGTTCTCGATAAATCTAAACACCTTGAAAAAATACAAAAACAAATGAAAGAACAGGAAGACAGAGTCATGACTATGCAGCAACAGGCATCTCAAGAAGAAGAAGAGGAGGAAGACAACAGAGAGCAAGTAGAAGATGCAATGAATAATAACAGAAAGATTGACGAAAATGAACGTAAATTGGTGCAGAATATGCATGATCATACAGTAGCTGATATAGAAGAGCAATTAGAAGAGCAACAACAGCAACAACAGCAACAAGAGGTTTCTTCTGCAGGAGGTGAAGAATCGAAAGAATTGATTCCTGAATCTATTACATTTCTTGTTGCTAAATTAGCTGCTGCTAGAGAAGAGAAAAACCAAGCAGAATATTTTAATACGCCATTACCAACAAGTGAGTATAATAATAATTTTTGGGATGATTTTATTAAAATTGCTTATCCAGGACAAAACCCTTCTGGAGTATTGGAAAAAATAAAAGACGCGGCTTATTCTAAATATAAAAATATAACTAATAAATATGTCAGTAAAACCAGTGCTCAAGAATGCGGACCTATTAGAAGACTTATTCCATATTATACTAATACTATACCAATAGAGAAACAGAAACAGCAACAGCAACAGCAACAGGTGCAGCAACAGGTGCAGCAACAAGAACAAAAAGATTCTAATAATAAATATTTTTATTACAAAAATGAATTATGTATTATTGGTATGTTAATGGCATTTATTACCCACATTTTAAAAGTTTCTCAAACATGCGATATCATTTTGAAAGGTGGTAAGTCTATTCAAATGTATTTTGCTGAACCAAGTAATGACTACGATTTCAATATAAAGAAGATTGACCCAGAAATATCTGAAAAAATAATAGCAATTGAAATTTTTCGTTTGCTTGCATGGCTGTTACCAAAAAATAATCAAAGAGGACTAGAAATTTCTGGTGGTTATTATAAAGATGAAAGCGATTACACTACTATGACACCTATCGTAACTTATGGTGATATTCATTCTTTTTTAAGTATACCTAAAATAAAACAGACTATATTGAAAGTGTCTTTAAAAGGTCCGGCAATACAACATAAAGTCACTGGTGACTTTTATAATCTTTTTATTCCTGTCATGGATCTTGGTTGTGGTTATGAACAATCTGAAGAGTATATTAAAACTGTAGTGTATAAACCTGATTATATAGAAACAACAGGAGAAATACAAAATATTGGCACTTATCCCGGAAAGTTTTTATTTATTTATCTCTCATTAGAAGCTCTACTGCGAGAAAGATTATATTATTGGATAAAAAACACCTTAGAGATTAACGAGTTATCAGGTTTAGAAAATGCAGAAGCTTTGACTAAGTTTAAGGAAAAGATTTTTAAGTTTTATGATAAACTGCCCAAAAGTATATATAAAATTTTAAATAACTTAGCAGAGGTAGCCGGTGGAGGAGGTGGTGGTGGAGGTGGTGGTGGAGGAGGTGGTGGTGAGAAGCTAATAATGACTTTTTTTAAATCTAATTTTCAATCAGTATATGAATATGACCATCCAGGTGCTAGAGAAGAAGATACTCAAGAATTACGAGATAAATTTGAGGAACAGTTGAATAAAAAAGCATTAAGTTTTTTATAGTTTATACTAGTTGTTAAACCAGTATAGACACTATTCTATATAGATAAACAATGAAAATCGCCCTTTGCTTTTTAATCAGTGACCCTTCTGGTTCTCTCTATAAAGAAGACCTATGGAGAGAATGGCTCGAGTATAACAAAGATATTATTAGGATATATGTTCATTATAAACGCTTGTTAGATATCAAATCTGAATGGTTATTGGCACATATATTGCCAAAGGAACATATTGTGAATACGAGTTATTTTCATGTAGTTCCGGCGTATATGTCTTTACTAAATTATGCTATCAAGGATGACCCAAGGAATCAATGGTTTTGTTTTCTCACGGAATCTTGCGTTCCCATTATTCATCCCTTGCGATTCAGGGAGATGTTTTTAACTTACTGGAATACCTCTTTTTTAAAGTGGGACAGATTTCCAAAAACTATCTTCCAGAATACCCTAGCCAATTTACATTTATTCAGTGATAGTGCGCAGTTAAAACACAATCCTTGGTTCACATTGAAGAGAGAAGATGCACTACGTTGTCTTCAGTATCAAAGAATCAATCGAGGGATTTATAACACCATTTGTTCGGGGAAAATAGCAAACGAGAGCATATTTGCTATTATGCTTATGGCATTTAACAAATTAGATAAGGTGAAAAAAGAAAATATGAGTATAGCGGATTGGTCCAGAATGATGTCAGCCACGAGTCCTCATTTATTTGTCGAGGGTTCTAAAAAGGACTTAAGTGTGATAGATTCGTTGCTGAAGGAAAATAAGTATGCCACATTTCTAAGAAAAGTCTCTCCTGATTTTCCTAATTTTATTTTGCGAAGGCACATTTATTTTTCAGAAGATGCGGAAGAAATGAGAAAAATAAGAGAAAAAATATGGTTTCTAGAATGGTATCATTTTTTAAGGGTATATTGGGTATCGCATTTATTTTTCTGTATTGGGTCCAGTATAGTAATCTGGTTATTCACTTTGTAAACTAATGATGAATAAAATATTATTATATTTAGCTAGTATATAACTAAGAATGAGCTGCGTTGTAATGTGCTTGCTATCATTTTTCCTTTTCTTCTTGTTAACGCCTGGAATCTTAGTAAGCCTTCCTCCCCGAGGCTCTAAAGTAGTGGTTGCTGCTACACACGCACTCGTATTTACTATTATCATGATGTTAATCTGTCGATTTGTCATGAAGATGCCTATGAGTTAATTAATTATTTTGTAGCACTTCTTGCTTGAATCTCTCATAACCATGTTTGGCAATATATTGCATAGACCTCATCATAGAGCCATAGGACGCACCGGAATGATTCCCTGAAATAGGGTCTTCGTTCATTTTATTATTAATGCGGTCCAACTCTGGTTCTTGAGCAAACATGAACCCTTTATTCACTGGCGGGGTATAAACCTTGAGCCAATCCCACAATTCTGTTTGCGAAATAGCATTGTGCATATTTTTGTAAAGCTTGCGATAATCCTCGCTGGTGATAAACTCAAACTCGCCGTTACCGTAATACTGTTGAGACATGATAGTTACTTGGTTTTTCTTTTATTATTATCATAAAATAGCGTTCAATTTTTTTATTATTATCTTTTACAAATTAAAAAGTAATAAATATATAAAGAGAGAAGAATAAGTATTATATGGAATCTAATTCAGTAGCGGTAATTACAGGAGTCAATGGTCAGGACGGTTCTTATCTAGCTGAGCTTCTATTAGAGAAAGGCTATACTATTTACGGTATTATTCGCAGATGTTCTAGTATCAATACGAGTCGTATCGATCATTTGTATAATAACCCTCGGTTTCTGTTAAAGTATGGCGACATGACCGACGGTTCTAGCTTAATCAATATTCTCTCTTATATCAAAGGGGAACACTCTGTGGGAAGAATAGAAATTTATAACTTGGCTGCAATGAGCCATGTCAAAGTATCCTTTGAGATTCCCGAGTATTGTGCCGAGTCAGATGGTGTCGGTGTGTTAAAGATGTTGGAGGCTATCCGCGCTGTGGGCATTCAAGACCGAGTGCGATTTTACCAAGCATCCACATCGGAACTCTATGGGCTTGTGCAGGAGGTCCCGCAAACTGAAAGGACGCCGTTTTATCCAAGGTCGCCTTATGGCGTGGCCAAATTGTATGGCTATTGGATTACGAAGAATTACCGGGAATCTTATGGTTTATACGCGTGTAATGGTATCTTATTCAATCATGAATCTCCTAGACGAGGTCCTACCTTTGTTACTAGAAAGATTACCTTGGGACTTAATATGATTCTAAAGGGAGAGAAGGATAGGCTGGTTTTAGGAAATTTGGATGCAAAGCGCGATTGGGGACATGCTAAGGATTATGTAGAGGGGATGTGGCGCATTCTACAGGCTAATAGTCCTGATGACTATGTTTTAAGCACGAATGAATTTCATTCGGTTAGGGAGTTTGTAGAAAAGGCTTTTTTAATGCGAGGATTCCAGATTGCGTGGAAGAATTCTGGATTAGATGAAATAGGTTATGACCTTGTTACAGGGAGAGAATTAGTATTTGTATCGGAGAAATATTTCAGACCTGCTGAGGTGGAAGAGCTGCTTGGGGATTCAACGAAAGCACGAATGGAGTTAGGATGGGTGCCTGCTTGTTCATTTGATGACTTGGTTAAAGAAATGGTGGAGCAGGATTGTGTGTAAAAGGAAGAGATAGTATCATTTATTACAGATTTTAATGTTCAATCTCCATGTCAAATGATGTGGAGATTGAACGAAATACATTTAAATATAAGGCTTGTATAGTATATATGCCTCATAGAAAGTGTAAGGGTTTGGATTGTGGCTTAATAGCCTCATTTGGCTATAAATTAGATGGAAAAGGAACCAAGTTTTGTTCGAAACATAAAGAGGATGGGATGGTGAATTTATTATGTAAATTATGTGTTTGTGGAAAGGCTAGACCTTGCTATAATTATGAAGGGTTGAAGTCTGATTATTGTTTTAGCTGTAAAGAAGAAGGAATGGTTAATGTGAATGATACAAAATGTTTTTGTGGAAGAGCAAAACCCTGTTTTAATTTGCCTGGATTGAAAGAAGCTTATTGTTCAAAATGTAAATTGGAAGGAATGATAAATGTGAAAGATAATAAATGTCCTTGTGGTACTATTGCTAATTTTGGTTTTTATGGAAGTAAACCATTATCATGTTCTAAGTGTAAGACCGAAGAAATGATGGATATTCGCCATGCTAGATGTTTTTGTAAAAAAGCACAACCTTGTTTTAATTATGAAGGACTAAAAGCTGAATATTGTGCATCTTGTAGAAAAGATGGAATGATAGATGTAAAAAAGATGTTTAATTGTTTTTGTGGTAAATCTAGAGCACATTTTAATTATTTAGGAGAAAAATCAAAATACTGTAGTGATTGTAAATTAGATGGTATGGTAAATATAACTAATAAATGTAAAAACAAAGATTGTTATTCTTGCGGAAATGTTAAATATGATTATTACTGCACCTCTTGTTTTTCGCATTTATTTCCTAATAATCCTAAAGTATTTGAGGTAAGAAAAAAAACCAAAGAGATATTTGTAAGAGATTTTATCAATGAAAACTTTGAAGGATTTCAACATGACAAAGCTTTATGGACAGGTGGGTGTGACTGCACTCATCGCAGAAGAATAGATCATAGGAAATTAGTTGGAAATACATTATTATGTATTGAAACAGATGAGAATCAACATAGTAGATATGATTTAGAAGATGAGAAACTTCGTTATGATGATTTATATATGATTCATGGAGGTAAATTTATTTTTATACGATTTAATCCTGATAAATATAAAAATTGTTTTGGAAAAAAACTAAATCCAAAGTTAGAACTGCGAATGGATAGATTAAAAGAAGAAATAGAAAAACAAATTATAAGAGCAGAACAAGATGAGAATCAAGAATTATTAGAAATTATTTATTTATTTTATGATGGATTTTAAAATTTAAAACGAGAACTACAATCTAAGCACGTGACAAATGTAGTCATACTTTCATCGCCGCTCTTGGTTTGAAGCTGATAATAATTACACTTTTTCGATTTGCATTTGCGACATGTAAAGGTGTCCGTCGAAGCTTCCATAACAGTATCATATTTTGTCTTATCGCGAATCATTTTGGCATCAATTAGCGAGCCCCATTTTGTCATATTCATTTCTTGATGGGTCATAAAGGCCACGACTTGCGCTTTAATAGTGCCATCTTTGATTTGCGCTAGGAGTTCTTCACTGCTATTCAAATTAATAAAGATACTGCGTAAGCGGTCGCAATAAAGCTGGACATAGTAAGGGTTATTCCACTTCTTGACTACTTTGCGAGAGGAGGCTTCTTTTAGAGAATAATTATAAATACCAGTTTCCAAATTATTAGCTTTTTTCTCAGAGCCGAGAATGGCTAGTAGCTTGGAACGAATATTTTTTCTAAATTGGTCTGGATTTACGATGGTGCGCATTTTATACTATTGGTAACTAGTATTTATATGATAATCAATTTTTAAATTATATGTATATACTATACATATAATGGCAGTAGCAGGAGGACTAGATATTAAAAGAGTTGATCCGGGTTCTTATAGTGTTGCTGATAGAGATGTAGACCCAATTACACTCGATGCATTTCATGCATCAGCTTTAAATGTAATTAAAGTTGGTCAAAAATTGTATTTATCTACTACTCTTAGAGGTATATTTGAAGCATATGATACAGCACGAGGTAATACCACTTTAATGGATTATTTAGACGGAGAACCGCAGGGGAAAGATGAATTTGTGGCTACAGCTATGGGTTATCAAAATGACCCAGCTTTGCCAAATATAGTAGATCCTTCTACAATGACTCCTTTTATAGAAGTTGATTTTGAAAAATTATATGATTTATTACATTATGGTGACAGACCAACACGCAATGCTGCAAGAGTAGCTGAAGAAAAAATGGGTGAGATGGCGGGGGGGTCTAGAAGAAAAACAAAGGGAAGAAAAACAAAAAGAAGAAAAACAAAAGGAAAGAAATCTAGAAGACGCTAATCCTCATCAGTATATTCCTCTTCGCTTAATTCAGACCCAATATCTTCCAATTCTAATCCACCTAGTTCATCCTCCTCTGATGGGTCTTCCGTCTCATCTTCATCCTCCTCATCGCCTCCATCATCTCCTCCATCATCCTGGGAATCCGACTCACTATCCACAACAAATCCATCCTTCAAATACCCATCCTTTGTCTTTTTCGATGCAGGAATTGCGTCTAGTTCATCTATCTCTAGCTCATCCTCTTGTGCCGTAGCTGCCAAATCTTCAAATCCCCCAAACAGTTTCTCATACATCTTGTCCCATTGCTGAAGTGTTATCGAGACCAGTTTTTTCTCTTTTGTAGTCGACTCAATAGCCTTACATACTACAGCACAATTGCCGAAAAAGAGTGTGCTATCCACTGGCGGAGGAAAATCATATTTGTTTTCCGTATTCGCCTTTCCCTCAGTCTTTCCGTATAAAGACACATAATACTTACTGCCATCCATTTTAACAGACCATTCCGTTTGAAGACCGAAATGGTCGGGCTTCTTAAATCCACACTTTTTATATAATTCCTCCTCTTTATAATCCTTTACAGTCAACAGTTTAAGTGAACCGATTTTTTCAACAATGATAATGCTAATACTAATGTTACTCGTCATTAATTAAGTAGATGTTGTAAATAGGTTTAAATAGTTTTTACAAATAATCATTAAGATATAATACAAGGTATTATGAACTCCATGGCTCCTTCTGTAAAACAAAACTTTTATCGCGACCAGAAACGCAGTATCCAGAAAAAGACAGAAACTGAAAAAGTTTCAAAACGCCGAATTTACATAGAAGACTATCCACCAGAGAAAGTTCTCTCTTTATTAGAGGAATTAGAACCTTATTATGCTTTTACAAAAGAATATTGCGAATTGATTAGTGAAGAGGGATTATTTAGAATGAATAAGAAAGAAAAAGAGAGAGAAAAAGAAAATCTACTCGTGCTACTTAAGCAAAAAGATTTGCCTGTAGTTTCCAAGAAGAATTATTTGCCAGGGAAACATTTACTAGTAGATTATAGTCACTTTGAAGAAATAGCTGATATCTCACAGATACCAGTAGAACACACCTTGCTAAACTATACCTGTTTTCATTATTGTTTTTATGGAACCGCTGTGAAACGCTCGTTGCTTTATTTGGTTATTGAAGGAACTTTTAGAGAGAAATTTGTAGAAACAAGTCAAAAGAATCGTTATAAAGGATTTACGATTACCGATCTTTATTTTATTTCCGATGAAGATGTAGAAAATAGTTTGATTAAAAAGGAACTTAATGAGTTTTTATTGTTGTTAATCTAATATCCAGATAATACATGATTCTTTGGACAATTCAAACAGCTATTCTATGTTTCGTTCTTATTTTTCTTATTCATCATCTTCTCAATTTTTTTACAGAAACCTTGACGGTTCCCAAAGTGAAGGATTTAATTTATGCACCCGCGCAAAAATATGAAAAAATATATCAAACTATACAGCAATCTTCTAATAATAATATAGGGACTAGTAATAATAATATAGGCACTAGTAATAATAATAATACGACCTCCTTAGCAGATTTATTGCCTACAGCCATGGACACAGATTCAATGAAGAATGAACTAAAATTATTTTTGAAAAATCAACAGAAACCGAAAGAATTTAGTTCCAATGATTCTTTCTCTCAGCAATATTCTACTATTTAGAATTTATCTAAATAGAGATTAAAGACATATTGATATCTATCTATATATCAGGATGTTATCTAATTGCGAGAAGCAAGAGTTATTCAAGACATTTCCAGCGAACATTGAACTTTCTTATGATACATCTATTCATAAGAAAGTTTTTGATTATTTTATTGCCATTCCAGAAGGACCCAAGTGCTTTATTTGGTTCACTGTGTTTAAGAGTAAGAATATATGTGCTATTTTAGAAATTGACCAGCATAAAAGAATAAAGGGTATTCAAATTGTGCAGACCTGTTTTCACGACCATTTATCTTATGGAACCATCTTATATGGCACGAAATTCTCTTATAACAGGTGTTCTGTTGAAGATATATTTTATTACAAAGGACGCATGGTTCCAAAAACAACCACTTTTATAAAAAAGCTAGAGATTTACAAGGCTTTATTTCATAGCGAACTCAGGCAGGTTTCCTATGTGAAAAATATGCATATGTTTGGCTTGCCTTTAATAACAGATAGTAGTGCCAAGATTACTACAACAGAATTGCTGTATAAGGTAAAAGAAATTCATATGAGGGGTTCTAATGATTACCAATATACTTTGTATACGGTTGGAAATGAACAGACGCACCTTCTTAATAAGAGAGATAATATCGGATTAAATAATAACAATAAAAATAATAACAATAAAAATAATAATAGTAAAAATGTCTTTCGTGTTAAGGCTGATTTACAAACGGATATTTATCACATATATGATGGTGAAAAATATCTAGGAATCGCTCATATTCCAAGCTATCAGTTAAGTGTTCTCATGAATTCGCTATTTAGAAATATTCGCGAAAATAGGAACCTCGATTTATTAGAAGAAAGTGATGATGAGGAAGAATTTGAAAATGATAAACTAGATAAATTTGTGTCCTTGGAGAAAGAGTATAAGATGACATGTATTTATAACCATAAATTTAAGAAGTGGGTTCCTCAACAGGTCATTAGTTAACCTTTAATCTTCAGGTCAAAAATGACCTGGAAAACTATGTAAAGGCATGCCTAATTCTTCAAAATGTCTTTAATTAAGAACATTTTGAAGAACTTAGGTTAAAGAAATTGGATTAAAACATTAGTAAGAACATCTTCTGGGATTCCTGTTTTTCTTTCGAATTCTACTAATATCTTGCGAAAATGATATCTTTGGATATCTTGTTTAAGGTCTGATAACATAGGCAATCGCCTAAAAAATTTGGCAGAAAAAAGAATTCCGGGATGCCTGTTATCGGGTTCATATACCGTATAGGGTCCTTGTAAATAATCTATATTATACAGTGGAACCTTATATTCATATAATTGCGTTATATTTTCAAAATAAAAATTATGAATACGGGCACCTAAATAGGTAATTGAATCATTCCGTTCTATTCTTGTAAGGCGTCCTATAAAGGTAATAGTATGCCGCTTACTACTTTGATACTTTTTTTTCACGATATAGGTTGTTCCAATTTTTGGATTTGTTACTAATAAAAGCGCTCCATAATATTGCATAAAATTATCCATTATTATTATCTATTACATACTTTTTAATCTCTATTACAGGATAAATATATTTATCCTCCAAAAAGATATGGGTCTCCTGTAGATAGACCTTAATCCAGTGAAGTTTTACATAGAATCTGTAAATAGTATATACATAATATGTAATGAATTAATATATAAATAATGATATACATTAGATAACATAAAAATGAATTGTATTTTTTGTTGTGTTTTCAATCAAGAAAAATATATTGATATGTTTTTTCTTCTTTTAGAAAGTATATTTATCTATGGCAATCTAGATGAGAATACGAATATATTAGTTTATACTTCTACCCCATTTATGAATATAATTAAACAAAGTCATCTATTTAATAATGAAAAAATACAGTTTGAAATAAATGATACATACAATAATATTGATAAAGCGTGCAAGGCAAGACTAGATTTATTTAATTTACCCTCTGTAAGAAATTATAATAAAATACTTTATTTAGACACTGATATTTTAATAAAGAATGATATCCATAAAGTATTCAATGTTTGTAAAGACGATATTTTATATGTATTGGAAGAGGGTATAATATATAGCCAGGCAGATTATTGGGGGACAGTGTTATTTGGCGATGAAGTAAATAATTATGAGGATAAAACAGCATTTACTAGTGGAATACTATTATTTCATAATTGTGAAAAAATAAAAGAGTTATTTGATAAGATAAATGAAGATATTATTAAAAGACCTTATGAGTTCTCTGCTTATGACCAACCATACATAATATATAATGCTTTCAAATATAATTTATATAACAATAAGATTTTAAACTCGCTTGTTGTAAATAATGATACAAATATTTATAGTGATAAAGTTATACATCATTTTCCGGGAGGACCCGGTATTTATGAGCATAAAATAGTGGCTATGCAGATGTTTTTGAATAAGTTAAAAGATTTTACTATAAAGAATAATATAAATAAAACAAAAACATATATTGATGAATTTTTATTACCAATTATTCATAATTGTGGTGAATTATTAGAAGGAAATATATTTATGTTACATCACACAACTGATTATACAGATGAATATGTAAATAAAGCAAAAAATATAAGCAATATGGTATTAAATAAAAATATCAAAACTGTGATGGAAATTGGATTTAATTCTGGATTTTCAACATTGTTAATGCTTTTGTCTAATCCAACGATTTCTATATCTTGCTTTGATTTAGGAGACCATAAATATACAATACCTTGTTACCAAAAATTGAGAGAAACATTTGGTGATAGAATACATATAACAATTGGTGATAGCACAAAAACATTACAAAATGTGAATGATACTTATGATTTAATACATATAGATGGAGGACATTCCACAGAAGTTGCTAGTTGTGATATTATAAATTCATACAGATTATCTAAACAAGGAACTATATTAATTATGGATGATTATAACTTTCCCAATTTGCATACTATATGGAATAATTATATTGTAACATATAATTTGAAAAAATTACATATACATGTTTATAATTCACCACACCATGATATTAAATATGTGTATCTATAAATCGATTCGTTAGTTTACACTTTAGTAAGTGTATATCCTTTGCTATACAAAAGAATACATTCGATATTATCAAAAGTAATTGTGTATTGACTACCATAAGGTACGGAGCCTACATCCGGGTCATACATTTCTACTGTTAAATGATTCGATTCTTTTGAAATACTTGTGATAACACATCGCTGTAATTTATCGTGAATCTGGCAGTAAATATGCCAACCTTGTAACAAAATCTCTTTATAAATAGATTTATCATCTGGCTTGACAAAATGATTTCGCTCTCGTCCATATTGTGGCATTTGTGGAGTAACAAGGTCATTGCTTATCAAAACTAATTGTCCTGTGAATACTGGTTTACAAGGGAAAGTAATAATATCAGTTACGGAAACAAGGTCTCCTTCTCTAAGGCTTGGCATTTCTATTTACTAATACTACCTTTCAACATTTTATTCTTCAATTTTTTCTGTATTTTCTAGATTTTCTTTGTTTCCTAGATTTTCTTTGTTTCTTTTGTTTTCTAGACTTTCTCTCTTTCTTTCCCCCCCAAAATTTATACCATGGTCTTTTTTTTTTCAAATAATCTGCATATACTTCTCCTCCTGCAGCCTTTGCGTCAGCTTCTTCTTTTTCATCTGCTAACTTTTTTTGTTGTCTTTCTAAAAGAGCTTCTCTTGCTGCTGTGCCTCGCGGTTTAATACCAGCATCTGCCATTCTTGTTCCTATTACTCTAGTATCTCTTGGTACCATGTATGGTGATGCAAACCGATTAACACTTTTCCCCGTTACTCCTCCATCGCTTTGTATTATTCTAAATTGAGGAGGAGGAGAAGGAGAAGGAGAAGGATTTAACCAAGGATTTTCATCTAAGAATTGCTTCCAGAATTTGTTGTTTTTAGGTGTATCTTTCACCAAATTTAAAAAATTATGATTTGGATTTTTTTGAAATTGTTCCCCAAAAGTAGACCGTTTTAATTCATCAAATCTATTATCTATATCCTCAAAAGTTCCATCAGGGTTAGATATCGCTGCTTTAAAATTATTTACAGGTACCAACATACTAGCAGGTGGTATTGGGTCCATATTATTATACTATAATAATATTATTTTTATTTTTATTTTTATTGGTTGTTTCAAATATAAGGCATAATATTACCAAGAAAGACTTCCTTAAGCAATTTATTAGTCACTGTGTAAAATGTGCAGTTCTCTATAGGCATCAATTCCATTCCAAATACGCGTCCTTGTTTATGAACGCGCGTAAAACGCAGCACGGTTTCATGATTCATAATTGAGCCATCGTATGTTCCATAATATCCTTCAATACGATGCAACTCTTCCTGGTTCCACATATGCTTTTTAAGCACATAATACTCTTCACCAAATACTAGTTCTGAAAAAGAAACTTCTGTCAATATCATCTTTGTTAACTATCTGTAGGAATACTTATATTTAATTAGTTCAATTCTTTCTATATTTTTTCTTTTTTATTTTCTATTATTATAGTATTATAATAAGATGAATCAAATGAATCCCGCTCAATTTAGAGCAGGTTCAGATCCTGCTGTTCCTTCTAATGTCAATCAAGCATTAGTAAATCCAGATAATTCCCATTTTGGAGGTGGATTCGGTAGCAATCAGACTGGTGGAATTGTTAAGTGCAATACAAGAAAATTGTTGTCAAAAATAAAAAATATAGTCAGTAAATATAAGAAAATGAACGCGGGGAAAAGACGCACTCTTAAAAAGTTACAAAAGCAATTATCAAAATGTAAACGAATTCGGGCTAGAAGAATGAAAGGAGGAAAAAGAAAAACCTTTAGACAACGAGGTGGCTACAATCAATGGGGCTCAAATATTCCTGATACTCCTAGTTACTCTACCGGCGGAACTTTGCCACCCAGTTTAAGTGCACTGGCAAATCCCGTTCCTATGAACTGGCTCTCTAGAACAGTAAATGGCATTGATAACTATAACCACAATACTAATAGAGGGTTCCAATTGTGGAATTAATATTACACTTTTTTCTTGAGTGAGATAAGGCATTTGCCTTCACCCCCACTAGTGTCTTTAGGAACCACCTCTGTTTTCCATTTTGTTATATCTGGCGTATATCCTATGTTCGACCCGTGAATGATTCTATAATTCTGTTTTTTATAGAATGACTTTCTCTTTGCCCACTGATTCTTAAATGTGGAATGTTCGTCCACAATATCTACCACAACAGGCGATCCGTGTCTCTCTCTTAAAATACGCCCTACTGCTTGTTCAATATCCGTTTTAGGCGTAGCCATAATTAAGGTCGTTAGTGTCTTGATATCGAGCGCCTCGGCCGCCATACTATAGGTAGCAATAATCACCTGTTTCGTTTCGCTCTCTTTTAGCGCGGGTTCTTTCATCCCTCCTAAATAATATCCCACTGTAGCAATATTGCGGTGTTTAATTGCGTCGTATAAATAAGTCAGCAAATTTCTATTATGCGCTAAAATCATCACCTGTTGTTTTCCATTCTCATGTAACATATCGGTCAGCACTTGCAGAATAAAATCACTTCTGCGATTATAAACGCACAATTTGGAAATCATTGTGCTATATTGAACATTCCCTCTATAATCAGTGACGACTTCGGCGAATTCCTCGTCACCCGATACATAATCAATAGCACGAACTGTGACTGCGTGTTCCTCCTCTCTCGTTCCTTTATAAACAACTTCCCCTAAAAACATTTTAAATACATGCGTTGTCCCGTCTTTTCGATTCATCGTAGCAGAGAGACCTAAAGTATACTTAGTCACTAGTTTGAACAAGGCGCATGAAAAGACTTCACTCGATATATGATGCACCTCGTCAATAATAGTCAAGCCAAAGGATTCAAAGGTGGATGCTGGATATTCCTTCATAGAGAGTGATTGAAGCATTCCAATGACAATATCTTTGTTATCAATGTCAACGATTTGGCCTTGGATTTTTCCCACTCTTGCTGTTGGAAGAAACTGACCTATTCGCTCTATCCACTGATTCATCAAGAACTCCTTGTGCACGATAATGAGCGTCTTCTTTTTAATTTGTGAGCATATATTTAATGATAAAACAGTATTATGTGTTACGGTAAAATCGCCTAATACAAATCGTCTGTTGCCATCTATTTCAAAGCCATAGTAATCATCTTCTTCTAGTTTTTCTAACTTTATTCTATAATTCAATATATTTTTAATAAGTCGTCGTTTATGTGCTTGTTTTCTCTGACAGACTACTGGAATATCTTCTAATCCAGAACCGCAAATATTGGTCAAATAATAAGTTCCTTTTTTAGGACCATTGGGAGCATTTGTGCACGTTTTTGTCACTTTTTTCTTAAAAGCCCAAAATCCTAAAGACCTAGCTAAATATATAATATCATCTAACAAGCGTTCATTTTTTTGAACGATTTCATAGCAATTCTGGAAATAATATCCGTCTGAATCTATTATACCAGCTAATAAAGCTAATTGAATTGGTCGACTATTACACTTATAATGATGGGGTATATGTTTATTATTTAAAATATTATGCTTTCTAAGAAAATCGACCAATATATTATTATTTTTGAGAGAATTAATTCGATAATCATATTGTCGACCTGTATATTTTAAATATAAAGAAGTATGTTTTGTCTTAAAACAATCTACCATATATTTAATAACACGCGATTCTTGCGTTGAAATTCCGGCATGTCTACTAGAGCCATCACCTAACCAATATCCAAACAAATATGGGTCGATTTCTACTGCTTTTTCTTCGAATAGTGTAGGCACACGATATCCATATAAAACACCTCCTCTTCCATGAAAACTTTTGGGTAAATTAAGGTAGTCTAATACAGGCATATCAATGACAGTTCCTTTCTTTAATGTATTGCTATGATTTGTAGAACATCGCAAAGATAATATGTGACTTTCATTCACAATATAACCATCTCCTTTTTTAGAACAAACCTTATACATCATCTCTCTACCTCTTGCTAATGATAAAACTCGTCTGGGGGTTGAATCGTCACCCATAAGAGTATCTCCCACCACAATATCTTGCACTAGTTTAATAGTTCCATCATGTAACATGATTTCTGTATCTTTACCTAAGCACTTTCCGTAAGCGCACGGCAACTCTAATAAACCGCCACCCAAATCAGGGTTCTTTTCAAGATAACTTAGAAATGTGGCTACAACAGGCTTCTGGTTCTCTCTTAGATCACCCGCAAAAGGAATATTTATATCTTCACCTTGAGAAAGTTTATTTTCTTTTGCTGGACCAAAGTTATTTGTTCCAAAATAGCGTGGAAGATAGTATTTATTAGGCGATTCCCTGTATACAGGATAACTGGTTTGTTGTTGTTTTACCGCGCCTTGGGTGACAGGTGTAATGGTAAGATTTCGCTCAATATAATGAATTTGTTCTGGCGTCAGCTCCTTTTTAATAATAGTATATCCTTTTTGACCTAGATAGGTATTTAGCATGTTATTTATTTATATTAAGTCTGCAATATTTACTTCTTTTTTATTTCAATTCTTTTATAAAAAAATAATAAGAAAACAAGAATATAATCTATCATAATGATATATGGATACTTTTGCCAATTTGTTTAAAAAAGAGAATGTCGGGCAAGTCGTACTCATTTTCTTATTCCTTATTTATTTAGTAATGGGATACCAAACTCCTGAACCATTGGCTGGTATGATAGATACCGTTTATGGAAAGGTCTTTGTCATATTGATTGCCATTTGCCTATTTTTGTATGCCAATCCAGTTTTAGGTGTTATTGGATTTTTCGTGGCATTCGACTTGATTCGCCGTTCCACCATGACCACTGGAACCTATGGTTTAGAAAGATATATGCCGACGGAACAAAAAAAGGCAACTCAATTGAGTTATTATAATCAGTTCCCTTATACTTTAGAGCAAGAAATGGTGAAAAAGATGGCTCCTGCTAAGGCTGGACCAGAATTGATGGGTTCAGCTCCTTCTTACACGCCAATTTTAGATAACTTATATGATGCGGCTCCCTTGAATTACCAAGGGGTTATCTAAATAACCTTTTTAAAAGGTGGTGCCAAAATACCACCTTTGGAAAAGGTGGTGCCAAAATAAGATAAATTTTATAAGAAATATATTCTTATAAAATAAAAATAAAAATAAAAATAAAAATAATTATTACATACCTGCAGAAGCAAAGGTAAGAAGCTTGTTCGACCCCATAATAATAACAAAAAATACAATAGTCGATATAATAAATATTAGGACAAAAAAGAAGACATAATCAGGTATACCTGAAGTGATTGATGCCGTTTTGTTCATTTGAACATTTTCCTCCTCTTCAGAGTTACCGGTTGGTTGGCAATCAATATAAATATCGCCCCCAACACCGGTATCACTAGTAGGTCCTTCCGAGTTTAAGAAGAGAGAAGGACCTGATTTGACAGTGTCCGTATTAGGTTTAACGCATTTTTTTATAGTCCGCAAATGGCTTGTATCAATTGTGATTGCGTTTTTAATACCATAGCAGACCCATGTCCAGTTATTTTCATCTGTATAACTGTAAAATGGAGCCATAGGCACAATATCATTGTAATTAAAATCAGGAATTTTATTCGTTGAATGCCCTGATGTATTTGCTCCCGTTGAGATAGCATCTATAATATTATTTACAATAGTAGTTGCTTTAGATGCAGCACCTGTAGTATTAATAGGAATAGAAACGATTAGATAAGAGCCACCTGCTACTGGCTGGTGAACTAATACTAATTCACCGCTGGCTTGAGACCCATTATATAAATGACTAGATGGAAATATTAATGAATTAATTACTAAGTTATACTTCACATTATTGTAGAGAACTGGTGGAGTAGTTGAATTTGATTGTGTGGTTAATAGTATATTTTGCCCATTATTTTGAGCTGTAACACCATTGGATTCCGAATAATTAAATGAAAACATGCACTTTGACGTACAAGAACCTGCCATACTTTGAGAAGAAATATTCATGGTAGTCATATTCACTAAACTAATATAAGTATATAAATTAAAATATCAAATATTTATATATAATAAGAACAATGAAACTCACTAAAGGAAAACTATCTAAATTGTTGAATAAGAAAAAGCAGAGTCTTAAGCGATACAAGAAAAAAGGGGCTCGGGGAAATAAAAGAAGAACATTTAGAAAAAAGAATGCGATTTACGATTTATCAAGGAAAACATTGAGACAACGAGGTGGAGCTCCTAATCCATTAGATAATGTTAGCTTCAGCGAAGTTCTTCAATATATTGGAAAACATTTAAATGGTAAAGGAGAAGTTGGGGAAGAGGTCCAAGATCCTGATCAAGGTCTTGAGGGAGCAGCTGAGGATCAACAAAATGCTGCAGATAAGGAAAAAGCAGAGGCTGAAGCAAAGAAGAAGGCTGAAGAAGAGGGATTGCCTCAAGGTGAAGTTGAAGGCGAAGTTGAAGGCGAAGGCGAAGGTGAGAACAAAGGTGAAGTCGAAGGTCAAGGCGAGAACAAAGGTGAAGATGAAGGTGAAGATGAATTAGCGTCTCAAAATCAGGATCTCGCACCTGTAATTGAGAAAAAAGAAGTAGAAGGAGAAGTAGAAGGAGAGAAATTAGATGATGGAACAAAACTACCAGGTGAAGAAGAAACAAAAGAAGAAGAATTACAACAACCAGCAGCAGTATTAGCAAATGAGCAAGGAGGAGAAGCATCAGCAGCAGTATTAGCAAATGAGCAAGGAGGAGAAGTATTAGCAAATGAGCAAGGAGGAGAAGGACCAGTAGCAGCAGCAGGACCAGTGGTTGATGAGCAACAAACTCCAATTCAAGAGCAAGAGGAACAGGAACAACTAGCAACAGCTAATGGAGAGGGACCCGTAGCTGATAACACAGAGTTATCTACTGCGGTTGAATCAGAGGAGGAACTGAAAAAAAAGGAAGAACAAGATAAAGGTTTATAAAAACGGTATATACCGAATAGTATCATTATCATAAGTAGTTACCTTAAACGCCTCATTGTATCCTTCTACATAAATTGTATCACTATTATACAATTTATCACATCCATATTCATTTGTGCAACTCTTACCGCTTCTAACAATGGGAAGCTTAATACTATTGTTCTGGTCTGACATGGTGTAGTACTGCCATTTATCGCGATTCACAAATAAAGGTCGGCCCATGAGTGGCAGAATCTTCTTCTCACTACCGTTTGTCGGTGTAAGAATACCCACCTGACGATAGCTCGTATCCACAGCACCAATATTCGTAGAAACATTAATAGGAATTGCTTGAGTTTGAGGAACAAAGTATCGCTCATCTCTCAATGGAGGTGTGTAAGGATTTGAATAAACATCCCTGCCTTCATAAGGTGAGTTCGAATAAGGATAATTAGGAAACCAAGAAAAGAGGGGTCTTTGTTGTTGCTCCTTAACTACTACCTGTTGATTCACAGATTGCTTTTCTTGTGGTTTCATTACCATAAATAAAACAGCGCATAGTAAAATGACAATGAATACAAGGGTGCCATTTTCAAAACAGATGACGCCTGGTGGACATACTTTTCTGTATTTTGACATTGTATTATTTATATTATATGACTATAAATAATAATAGTGGTGGGTTTAATTAGCTGGTGCTGCTACTGAACCGAAGTTCTTTGCCATGGAAGCTAAACCATCTAAGTTCTTCAAGTCAAATCCTTGCAACATGCCCTTGGCTTGCTCTAACAAGGGGGCCATTCCCTTCATAGCATTAGCCAATTGCGTTTGTTGTTCCATCAACTTTTGGGTATCACTTGTTAGGTTCTTAATGCCATCGCCTCCCAAAATCTTGTCTAAATCAGCATAAGCATCTTCAACTGTGGCAGCATAATCTAAACGATTGTCCTTTTTATACATGGTGGACATAGATTCAGATGTGCACGGCATGCCACTGATAGAATCTTTTCCATTTACGCAAGTTGAAGTCCCTGTGGTGCTTGAAGAAGGAAATGTTTCTGATTGATTAGAAGAAGGTGAGGCAGGAGCTGTTGTTGCCGTAGGAGGAGCACTAGTAGCAGGGGCTGTTGTCCCTGTAGGGGTTGTTCCCGCAGAAGGGCTAGCGGTTGTTCCCGTGGGGGTAGAGGGTGCTGCGGTATCAAATCCTTCTCTCATTCTGTTGCCCATCATGAACAAAAAAGTAAGGACAAGAGGAATGACAAGGATAACAATCATATTTTTGCTAAATCTACTTGCCAAGAAGCCAATTAAAATGAACATAGCAATGGCAGTATTGTTTCCAAGCATCATATAATTAAAAAGCATCATTAATGCTAAAAAGAAAACAATGTATAAAACTATCTTGTTTTGTAATAACTTGGAAATAGATCGCGGAAGTTTCATTTATATATTATTATACAAAAATATATAAAAAATTGAATTATAATTCTATTTATAAATAAGACTGTAATAATATCTTATTCGGTATGGTGTATAAACAATTATTATGTGAATTATTTCATCCGCTCTTGCACGGTTATATTAAAAATGTTAGTGACCCGAATGTTCTAGGTCACTATTTAGTCATTACTTCTAGAGTCGATGAACTAGATGAGTTTCTGCTAGAATACAGAGATAGTTATGAGTTTATGTTTCAAACAACGGAACCCAAGCTGTTAACGCATCCTCTTATTCGCAATTATCCTGTCATTGCGTCACGGTTTGATTATATTAAATTGGAAATAGGACAAATGATAGAATTGCGCGGTGGTGAGAGAGTGGCTATTCTTAAAACCTTTTGGATAAGGATTATACAACGAGCATGGAAGAAAGTATTTCAAAAAAGGCAACAAGTCTTGTTAAAGAGGTGTATGCTATCATCTATAAAGTATAGGGAAATATGTGGTCTCTGGCCACAACCGTGTAATCATATGCCTGGACTACGCGGGCTTTTATCGCTTTGAACTAGTAGTCGTCTTTGAACTGCCACTGCTACCGCTAGATGATTTCTTTACCTTTTTTGTTTTTCCCTTGGACGAAGAGGGTGTCTTGTAATTAGCAATAAATCCACCACGCATATTTTTTCTTTTCTTTGTTATCTTCTTATTATTGGTTTTGATATTGGATCTTCTGGATTTTTTATTAAGAAGTTTTCTGTATTTCTTACTTTTATAAGCACCGCCACTTATTGTCCTTAGTGGTATTCCTGCTGTATTTGGTATATATTTAATTCTTTTATAACTTACTTGGCTTGGTGCGTTACTCGCATCAAGTGTTCCAGTTCCATCATTTTTAAAATAAGATACCATAACCGCAGTATTATCACTAGATGGAGAAGCAACACCAACAACTTGCCCTTTTTTATAATCATTACTTCCTATCTGTTTGACATATACTATTGTTCCTGGTCGCACATGTTCCATTAATGTTGCTTGTATAGATTTTTCTTCGGGCTCGTTTTTTTTTTGAGTTTCTTCTCGTTTCGTCTTTGCAAAATTCCTTGCGGCTTCATCTTTCTCTGCACGCTCTTGTGCTTGTTTTCTCTTTTCCTCAATGGCTTCACGAGTAAGCAAACCATCAGAAGTGAGATTATTAGGACGATTATTTACAAGACTGCCAGCTTTAATTCCCTGAATATTAAGCGCATTGCTTTTTCTTGTTGGTGTAGGTAATCTCCTATTATCTTGAGGGGATTGTTGACCTGACACTTCAGAATCAATATCATAAGCAGCTTTCTTTTCTTTGTCATCAAAAGGAACTTTTATTCCTTCTCCTTCTCCTCCGGCTGCCGCAGATGATGATGATGCTTTACCTGATAGTTGATTAACACCAGGAGGAGGAAGATGAAAAGAATTTGCTCCTAATAAAGAATTACTTTGACTGGAAAGAGGAGAACCTCCTCCTCCTCCACCTCCATTACCATCATCGGGTAGGTCACCGTCAGCTAATATTTCATTTAATTTATCTACTAGAGTATTATATTCATCTTTGTGTAGAGCTAATAAACTAGCTCGTATAGATTCGATTTTTTCAGATAATTGAGCAGATTCGGCTTCTAATGCTGCTTTTTCAGCTTCTAAAGCATCTTTTTGTGCGGTTACTTGTTCCAGTTGATTCCTCAATTGTTCGGCAGCTTCTTCTGCTGCAGTTGCTCTAGCTTCAAGTTCACGTTTTTCTCCTTCAAGGGTTGTAATCAAACCAGTAAGTCTAGTCACTTCATCTTGCTGTGTTTTTAAATCTGCTTCAATAGCGGCTTTGTCTTGTGCTAGTTGCTCTTTCTCTTGTCGTAGTTGTTCTTTTTCGGCTTCTAATGTTGCAATTAAAGCTTGAGCTTCAGTTTTTTCTTTTTCGGCATCAGCTTTATCTTGTATAAGTTGCTCTATTCTTTGTCCTGAGTCAGTTCCATTATCTTGAATTTCTCTTTGTAATTCATCAACTTGTGTTTTTAATGTTTCTGCTTCACCTTTAAGTATTGCGATTTCCTGATCTTTTTCTATTATAGTTTGATTTAATTTTTCTTCAATAGCTTGTTTATCAGCAAGCTGTTGTTTAAGATCTGTAATTTGTTGTTTAAGTTGTTCGTTCTCTTCTGTAAGTCGTTCAACCGCTTTCGTAAGCTCTTCAATTTGTCTTTTTTTTTCTTCTCCATCAGCATCAAATGCCTCTGCGTTTTCTGTTAATTCATCTATTTTAGTTTCATTATCTGTAACTTTCTGTGTCAATTCAGTAATCTTTGTTTCAGATACAAATTTGTCCGATTCATATTGCTCAATCGTTTGTTTATACTGATTCATTCGGTTTTTTAAAGCTGTGTATTGTGCTTTAATAGCAGCAATCTTTTTCTTAGCCAAGTCCGTATATCTATTTTGTTTGCCGACTTTTTCTTTTAAGTAATCGTCTATTGCTGTTGCTTTTTTAAGCAAAGTGTCCAAGGTAGACCAATTTGCGTCATCATGTATAAGTGATTTCTTTTTATCTTTAAAATCTTCAATAATAATATCTTCTTCATCAGCCATCTTTATTATATTACAAGAAGATTATTTATTTGGACTCTTCTATAATATTGTTCAATCCTCGTTTAATTCCGTCCAATTCTTTTAAAATCGTTTTCTGGTCCTTTTTCGATTGCGCCACTTCCTTTTCCGTCAATTGTCCACTAACAATAATTCGGTCTAAATGTTCGTTCAACTTTGTAAAAGCCTCGGTCTGTCTTTGTTTCTCATCCACAATATACTGATAATACTTTTGATAATCTTGTTGAACATCTTTTAAAAACTTATTCTGTTCCTTCGCCTGAACCAATATCTTTCGTTTGTCTAAAAGGAACTCTCGTTTTTGCTTAATCTGTTCCTCCAAATTGGCGAGTTGTTTCTCTCGTTCATAAATAGTAGAAACATCCAGCTCATATTCTTCTTTAATGTTAAATTTACTATTTGCGGGTTCAACCATATATTACTATAAAATACTTTTTTTAATTCTATTTTGTAAAAAGTTTAAAATCTCCACTATATATTATTTAGGATGTCCAAGAGTATTGTAGAACCCCTTTTAACCCCTGACGATAGTCGCTACGTAATGTTCCCAATTGCCGACCAAGATATATGGAAAATGTATAAGAAACAGATAGACTGTTTTTGGCGTCCTGAAGAAATTGATTTATCAAAAGATTTGGCTGATTGGGTTAGCTTAACTCCTGACGAAAGATATTTTATTTCATCTATATTGGCATTTTTCGCTGCTAGTGATGGCCTCGTCCTAGAGAACCTAGGCGCAAGATTCATGGTGGAAGTGCAATCCTCTGAGGCAAAAGCTTTCTATGGATTTCAAATTGCGATGGAAAATATTCATTCTGAAACTTATTCGCTATTAATAGAGACCTATATTAAAGACGAAGCTGAAAAGTTTCGCTTGTTAAATGCTCTAGAGACTTTTCCATGCATTAAGAAGAAGGGGGATTGGGCTAAGAAGTGGATTAATGATAATCGTAGCACATTTGCCACTAGGTTAATCGCATTTGCTTGCATAGAAGGCATCTTTTTCTCTGGAGCTTTCTGTAGTATTTTCTGGTTAAAGAAGCGGGGCTTGTTACAAGGTCTTTGCTTTTCGAATGAACTAATTTCACGAGATGAGGCACTTCATACCGAGTTTGCCATTTTACTCTATAGCAAGTTAGTTAAAAAGGTGGCCAAGTCTCGGGTGTATGAAATTATCAAGGAGGCAGTTGAAATTGAAACAGAGTTTATTTGTGAGGCATTGCCTTGTCGTCTACTTGGCATGAATAGTCAGCAGATGACGCACTATATTCAATTCGTGGCTGACCGCTTGTTACTTCAACTAGGGTATGACAAGATTTACAATACAACGAATCCATTTGCCTTTATGGAATTGATTTCGCTAGATTCCAAGACAAATTTCTTTGAAAAACGCGTGGATGCTTATGCTCTTGCTACAAAGACAGTAGCTGATGATACTTTTGAATTTAATGCTGAGTTTTAGAATAAGAAACCTTGATAATAATAAATAATAAAATATATATTAGATACATTCTATCTACTATATATTATGGTTGTAACCTGTTATATACAAGGTGGTCTAGGAAATCAGTTATTCCAGATTTTTGCCACGATTGCCTACTCAATTGAAAACGATGTTCCTTTTTTATTTTCATATGATGCTAATTCACCTAGTATTACCACGAGACCTACTTATTGGAATTCCTTTTTACTACCTTTATTAAGGTATACTACTAGCAACCCTTTACAAAATCAAGTTCAAGTAAGAGAGTATGGATTTGAATACAATCCACTTCCTAGTATTCCAGAAGATATGAAAACATCTGCAAATACTATTTGTTTACATGGTTATTTTCAAAGTGCCAGATATTTTGAAAAATATTATTCACAAATATCACAGTTAATTCATGTTGAAGAACAACAAGCACTCATAAAACAAATATATGATGGAACTTATAACTTTTCAAATACAGCAAGTATGCATTTTCGGCTAGGAGACTATAAACATCTGCAAGATTGTCATCCAATTATGCCTTATGAATACTATCGTAATTGCATAAGACATATTATTTCTTCCACAAATGTTAGAAATTTTTTATATTTTTGTGAACAAGAGGACGAACCTGTGGTTTCATATACTATTAGCATTCTTACAAAGGAGTTTGAATCGGCTAGGTGCATATTTACAAAGGCATCAGATAAAATAGAAGATTGGAAACAGGTTGTCATGATGAGTTGTTGTCAACATCATATTATTGCGAATAGTTCATTTAGCTGGTGGGGAGCTTATTTTAATTCGAATCCTCATAAAATAGTATGTTGTCCTGATGTCTGGTTTGGACCTAAAATGGCATCACATAACTTGAAAGATTTATTTCCTTCATCTTCCTCTTGGGTTAAGATTTCTACTTATTAGATAAAAGATAATATAAAGATACATTTTTATAAGAATGTATAAAATATAATGAGTTTTTATATTACAACATTTTGTTATGGTAATAAGTATGAACCTATTAAACCTAAGTGGATAAAACGCATTCAGGATACATGTAAAAATAGCATTATTCATATTTTTAATGAATGTAATGTTCAACTATCGAATGGTTTTAGATATGCGTGGTGGGATGTTGTTAGATTATATAATAATTTAACCATTAGTAAAGAGGTAAAGAAGCCTGTTGTTCACATTGATATTGATATTATTGTTGAAAAAAACATTGAGGATATTGTAAATTTAAACTATGATTTTATTATTTCTACCGAAATTGGTGGTGCAGAAGCATATCCAAAGGAATGTAGTTCTATATTGGGATTTGGAGTCTGTTCGGGGTTTTATGTGATTAAACCATCCGCTTTTTTATTCATGAGTAAAATGTATTCTTTAATGGAGAAATATACTTACGATAATTACAGCGACCAAGTTACGATAATGAACTATATTACTAGAAATAAATATACCGTTACAAATGAATCGGTTATATTAGATGGTATATCTTATACAAATAAAATTATAGAGATTGATAATATAAAAATATGTGTATTAGATTTTGATATCATTGTTAGAGACCCTATTGTAAACAAAGGTCAGTATGCTAACCACATTAATATTGATAATGTTGGTGGTACTTCCATGTTTTTACAATATTTTGACACGCCTTTAGAAAATCTGCCTCTAACTTGTCGTTGTGGTAAAAGTCATTTAGGTGATAATACTATTTGTAAACATATACAAATGAGAAAAATTTGATTTCTAACAAAAATCAGAAAAAAATAGGTCTGTAGGAAGGTCGTGCATTCTCCATTCCACTTTGTATTCTTGTTCTAAATGTTGTCCTATCGCATAATCTTCCAAATATTCTTCTTCTATCTTCTTTCTAATTTCTGGCTTTAAAATACTATGAATCGCTGCTATATATAAAAAATAAAATCGACCACTACAGTAATTTCCTGGGTATACTTTCAAATCGATTGGTAATTCTGGATGAATTTTATAATATTGTGAAATATATCCTTGTGGAACTTTCACAATATGACCTCCATAATACAACTTCGGTTGTTTCTTAGTAATAATTTGAATCAACATGTCGAAAAATTTAGGATTTTTTAACTCTTGGTCATCATCTGTTTTAAAAATATATTTTAAATAAGGGAACTCGCTAGAAATTGCTTGAAAGGCTGCTACTACTTTTTTTGGCAATGAATTATAATCATCCTCTACTTTTACAAGCAAAATGTTATTTTCATTATCTAGAGAATGCTCTTCTTTTAAACTAGGGTCTCCTCTTACGTGAAAGTAAGTCATTTTTTTATTATTCGCTAATTCATTATTATTATTAAAAAATACTTGCGGTATCCACATTGTCTTTTGTTGTTCAGCTTTCCACTTATATTGCGTGCAATTCATGATTAACAAGACATACTCGGTTTGATTAGGTAAATTCATCTTTTTATTTTATAGTAAAATAGTATTTTAAGTTATTATTGTGGATATAATATATTAAATACTAATCTTTACAAATAGTAAATGACAAAAGTTATATTTTCTACTTGTTGGTATGAATTCAAGGCAAAGTTTGACCCCAGTGTATATTATAAATGGATGGACACATTATTAACTACGGTTCAAAATTATGAGTTAGTTATTTATACGGATGAAGCATCCAAGAAAAATCTATTGTATTATTGTAATAACCCACGAATAAAACTCGTGATAAAAGAGTCTAGTGATTTTTATATGTATAAGTATAAAGAACCCTTTGAAAAAAATCATAGGAAAAACGTGTATTTAAATGACAAAGTAGATTGGAGAGTCAACATGCTATGGTGTGAGAAAATCTTCTTTGTTCAAAATACGATACATGAAAGATTTTTTCTCTCTTCTAAAGAAGATAATAAAGACGTTTTTTATGGCTGGATAGATATTGGTTATTTCCGAGAGCCGTATTTACTATATAACAAAGAGTTATTAAAAAAATGGCCTAATTCGGATACTATGTCTCAGTTAGAAAAAACAAAGATATATTATTCCTTAGTCAATCTAGATGACAACTTTTTAGGATATTTGCAAGGATTAATTTTGAATAAGAATGAAAAAGGTCTTCCTATGCAAGAAATTCCTCCTCTACAAATTTCTATTGGTGGTGGATTTTTTCTTACACATTTGAAAAATGTTGAATGGTGGGCTACTACTTTTGAAAGTAAATTAAAGCTTTACTTTGATAATGATTATTTAGTGAAAGATGACCAGATGATTATTGCTGATTGTGTTTTTTCTGATATGGATAAATTTTCTTTGGTAAGAGAAAATAATTCAAATTATGATTGTTGGTTTGTATTTACGCGAGTGTTAGCTTAGAAAAATGGAAAAAATATGAATGAGAAATAAAAAAATAAAAAATAAAAAGATTCGTTTTTATACATATAAAGAATTACTTATTATATGTATAAACTATGATTAGCATTTTAATGCCTATTTATAACGGTATTGAATACATAGATGACTCTGTTTGGTCTATTATTAATCAAACATATACGTCTTGGGAACTCATTATTGGTATAAACGGACATCCTAGTGACTCTATTGTTTATTTATTGGCAAAAGAATATGAGTTCAATGATCCACGAATTCGGGTAGTTGATTATCCTGAATTGAAGGGGAAATCTGTTACTTTGAATAAAATGTTAGAATTATGCAACTATGACCATGTTGCCCTATTAGATGTGGACGATATTTGGCTTCCAAACAAACTAGAAAAACAGGTGCCTTTTTTACATTATGATGTTATTGGAACACAATGCATCTATTTTGGTGAACGATTTTCTGGAGTTGTTCCTGCTATACCAACAGGTGATTTATCCAATATTTCTTTTTTACAAGAAAATCCAGTTATCAATAGTAGTGCTATTATTCGAAAAACGGATTGTTATTGGAATACTATGGATTTTTACGAAGACTATGATTTATGGTTACGACTTTGGAAACAAGGAAAAAAATTTTATAATATTCCCGAGGTTCTTGTAAAACACAGAATTCATGCATCCTCGGCATTTAACTCTAAAAATACTGATACTTTATTAAAGGAGTTAAAGTCATCTTACAAGTGAAACATTAATTGTTTATAAAAATTTCATTCCCATTCCAGATTGATTAGCCATTGCTTGCTGCTGCTTCATAAACTCTTCATGTTGCCTGATAAACTCTTGCTGTTGTTTTAACCATTCCACTTTATCTAAATCTAGCAATAATCTCGAATAATTGGTGTCCCTTTTTTCTATATCACTATAATCTTCTCTCTGTGTAACTGTTAAAGGAGTAATAAGGAACCAACGGTGTATCGCTTGTAACTCAAACCAATATTTATCTATAGCATATTGGATTCCTTGAGTCGGGTTTAACATCAGCTTTTGAATTCCGGTTTTATAGTTCTCTAGTAAGGTATCATAATAATGCTCCTTCACAATATATCCGGTTGTCGTTTGACAATGGATGACTTGAACACAATAGTCGTCTACTGGTTTATAAGGGGGAATATTGTTTCCTGCTATCAAAACAACATCCCAATCATCTTTATGATGAGAGAAAAAGTTATTCAGTTGTCTAGCAAAAAAACTGGGTTGTAAGAATAAAATATCGTCTTCACAAATGAAGACATGAGGCCACCCTTGTTCTTTCGCCTGCTTAATACATTGAAGATGGCTCATACTACAGCCTATCGCTCCATTTTCCAATTTAATGGCTTTGAATCTTGTAGGATTTTCAATACCTATTTTTTGTAACTGCTCTTGTACATGTTGGTTTCTATCTTTTCTCTCTTCCAAGTTAATATAATAAGTGTGTTTTATATCAGCAATAGATTCTATCATTATTTTACTATAAATATAATAAATACTATTTAATTCCTTTTTCTCTATTTCTATTTCTTCCAAATATAAATAAATTCTTTATATTTGTGTCCAACATTCGTTTGTTTTTTAACCCCCTCTTTCGGCAACAATCTTGAATACTTTTTCAACTCAATGGCTTCTAAAGCTTGTCCAAACAAGGGAATACAAACGGTTTCATACAAGTCTTGTGGAATGTTCAAACAATAATGACCTCCTGCTTGTAATTTTTCCCAGGTTACTAGGAATAATGGTATATAAAACTGTTGGTTCCACTCTTCTTTGGATGTCGTAACAATAGGCTGGTCTGGATATGTTTCCTTACTGTAATATGGCGGTGATGTAAATACCATATCATAGGGACCAATATTCGAATAATCTATTGTAAGCGCATCTTGAAAATGCAGTTCGATTTGCATAGGAGAATCAGTAAGCAATGTCTCTGTCATCTCTCTATAAGGTTCTTTTAAGCACTGGTTGGAATCAATGCCTATATACTTTGTAATATTTGATACTGCTGCGCCAATGAGTCGTCCACCCCATCCCATAGTGAAATCTAATACGCACTTTGGTTTAAATTGCAAATATATCTTTGCAGCATTCACCGGTCTAAATGCGCTAATACTACCATAATACAAGTTAAACACTTGTTTCGCCACTTTAATTTCCGTTAAATAAGGCTTGTTCTTTTTTATGGATTCAATTAACTTCTTAGTAGAAGAGTCTCGCGTCAAATAGAAATCCTTGTGAAACCAGAAATCGTAAAAAGAGATTCCATGCTTTGATTTAGTATCTAGTAACTCCGTATGGACAAAGGTATCTATACAGGTTAGTCCCATTGGTGACAAAGGTTTTATAGCTTCTAGGTCATTGTTCACAGAGAGAAAAAGCTTTTTATAATCTTGGATTGCCTTTTCCTTTGTCAGTTCTTTAAGCTGTTTTGAAATATCTTTTTTTTGTTCTAAGGAATAGTTGGAAAGGTGCATTAGTTACTAATAGATTATTCCAATAAATAAATTATCGTATTCCTCCTAATCCTATATTCACACTAGCATATGCTTGTTGTTGCTTCTTTTTATTATGTTGTTCTTTCTTTATTTGAGGGGTGGTCTTCATAAGGGTTTCTTGCCTTCTCTCTTCAACTGTCGGGTAAAAAGGAATTGTAGACCAAGTATTAGGAGTGACTACATCGGGCCTTACTTGTTGTGGCTTATTCGTATCTGGGTATGCTACTTGAGAAACCGGTTCCCTTAAATCGTATGCGTGATAAGTATTTGAGTCAAACCTGACGGCACACATAAATGTGAGAACATTGACATATTGTATTGCTGGACTAATTACAATATATTCGTTATCTTGCGGGGTTGTTGATTTTTCTGAGAAACTAAAGGTCAGTTTATGTATAGAGGAGATGCCATCGGTGCCATTATCATTTTTCATTCTTGCTGGGTCTCTCTTTGAAACCAGTCTGGAAACTCCATCAAATAGTTGAAGAATCTCTGGACTACCTATGGGGAAAAAAGTAGAACGATCAATGAATAACCCGGCATGAAGACAGCGCTTTTGAAGACATGCGTCTTCCATCCCCCAGCCCCAGAAATTAGGAAACCCATTTATCTTTTCAAAATCGGCTCCTTTTATTACTAAGATTCCTCCTAAAGCGGTTTCAAACCCGTAATAATGTTTGATTACCCCTGGTTCAGTTGTATAATCGAACACTTTATGAAAAGGGACAGTGTCAATGTCATTGAAAATAAAGGTTATGTCTTGATATGTATCTGGATATTTCTTTTTCATTGCTAAGAAACCGATATTCTTCATTGCGCCTCGGTTAAAAGGCCTGGAATCCGTTTGATGCACGAAAAAGATTTCGTAATCGGTTTCATCTTCTAAAAGAAACATCATTTGCCGACTGAAAAAAAACTTATGTTGAATACGATTTCTATAGGGAACAATGAAGACACGTTTACTAGACATTTTTCTTATTATTATTACTTATTGGTTTATTTTTATTTTGTTAAATAAACCAATCAACTATTTGTTATTTCACTTGTTTTTTCTGGTAATTTTGTTGTAGGTATTGTTTCTAACTGGTCATTCAACAATTCAGCAAATTTGAAATATTCATCTTTAATGAGAGACCAGTTCAATCTACCTTTTTTCATAAGTTCCCACTGCTGTTCTCCAATGGTTATCAAAGCTAGTTTATTGTAAAAAGTGGCTTCTTCGGAACCCTCATTTTTAAGTCGCATGGGAAATGGCGATTCCTTTGTTGACATGTTTATTATATAGTCATCATCTTGAATAACTATATTGGTTCAATTTTATTTTAAAAATACTTCTTTGTCTTTTTACCTTTTCTACCTTTTCTTCCTTTTTTTGATGTTCTAACTTTTTTTGATTTTCTTTTATAACCACCGTGCCTAGGCGATGCTGGAGCAGGTTCCTGATATACGCTTTTAATATTTTGTGAAAAATTGTTGAATCTTCTATGGTATCTTATTCCATTAAGTGTATTTTGTGGAGGTAAGGGAAAATCGATTAATTCATCATTATTTATCCTAGCACTTCTTACTGGTTGAAAACTAGCAATATTATTAGGTTCGTTAAATATCCCTAGTAAGTGTGCTTGCACAATTTGATTATTTGCATCTACCCCGTTATATTGAACTAAATATTGTCGTGTAGATTGAAATATAGGAACCTCACTATTATTATCTTCATTATAATTATAAATAAGTTGAGTATAAGGATTTTCTCGCCATACTGCCATATATTATATTATTATAAAAATATAATGGTATAGTTACCAGGTAATCTATCCTGCGTATTATATATTACCGGCTAAGAATATTTCTTCAAAATAACAGCGGGTATCAACTCATCCTGTAACTTTTCTATTTTCTTATAGCACTTATTGATTGTCACTTCGCTAATCTCGCTAATATTCTTGACATCCTTCTTCGATATGTTTAACTTACATATTTGTGCAATGAAGTAAATAATTCCGGCCGCGATGGAATGCGGGGTGTTTTCAGGCATATATCCATTCTTCTCAATCTTCATTGAAATGAACTGGCATAACTTGGTTAGTTCGCTATTCATATTTAGTTTACTGCAATATCGGTCAATAAATGCCTCTGGTTTTGTTCTACAGAATGAGGTCTTTTCGTTATTGTTCATTTCCTTCTCTAAATTATTAATAATCAGTTGGGCATTTTTGCACCCCTTAGTAGCACTAGTAACATCCAAATGGAAGATAGTGGCAATCTCCTTTGCTGTTCTAGGAAAATTATTAATACGACACGAAATGTAAATAGATGCTGCTAAAATACCATCCCTATTGTCCCCTCTAAAGTTTAACTTATAATCTGAGATTTTCTTATGATATCTAATAGCATCATCTATAATGAGTTTAGGGACACCGGCATTCTGTGACATAATGGTAATCCTTTGAAACTCATCATATTGCGATTTCTCCTTATATGGCATCGATTGCCATTCTGTGTAACGCCTTATCTTTCGCATTTCATAGGAGGTTGAACCAAAACATAATACTTTACAACCGAAGGAGGATTCCTGTAGTAAAGGATTAATAGGCATACCACATCTGGTGGGGTCACTATTTTGGTTATCATCGGCTCCATAAAATCGCCATTCGGCTCCTTGGTCTACCATATCTTTGTAAATAATGCTACACTTGTTATTGGTACATGTTAAGAACCCCTCTTCCGAAAAGGCTAACATAGAGTCGCATAACTCGCAAGTTTCGCGACCACCACATGCACGATAAATGCATTCTAAAGGATTCTTTTTCTCTGTGACTTCTTCTTCAAATATATTCCATAAGGCGGCCTTGTCTTTTTTAGACGAAGATTCTCTATTTTTACTTGTTTTACTAGAAATATCCAGTTTTCCTTTGGCTGATTCCGTCATTATTATCCTAATGATAATAATATTATGATTCTAATTCAATTTTAATTAGAATTCTTTTTATTTTCTTTATTTTCTTTTTACAGATAGAATTCCAAATTTATTATAGAACTACCATATAAGAATCTAATGGGAAACTCTATGTCTAAAGAATCCTCTTCTACCTCATCCTCTAAAAAAACAGGTAAGACAAAGAAACTAGATAAAAAAGATATGAACTTATTTGAAACGATGGATCATATAGCTACACATTACATATTGACTATGGACTTTCAAAGTTTAAAGAAAATGCAGGAAGAAGAGTATTGCGATTCTCTTCTTGTCTTAACCTCTTCTATCATTGATTCGCAATTTACGACATTGGACATCACGAATTTAGAAAAAAGAGTGGAACAAGGTTCTAAACCCGAACTTCTTTTATTTGTGAAAAAAGAGAATCTTGTACCGAACTTTAAGAAGAAAGAACAGCTATGTGGTAAGATATCCAGATTTTATGTGAAAATAGCGCATTTATTCGCATGTATTGTTCATGCTATTAATCCTGTTTATTCTTACACAGATTTTTGGGGAGAGACTGTCAAGGTCCCCTTTTTAGAAAAAGATACGATTCCTGAAGGAACCACTGGAATCAGCATAGAGAAGCTAAATTTATGTAATAACCGACAAACTATATTGGAAAATCTAGTGAAAAATGATTCTCCTTTGCCCCTGAAGGATCCAGCAGATAGCGATGGCGATAGCGATAAAGATAGCGATGGCGATAGCGAATCACATAATGTTTGCTCTATTATAATGGCTTCTACAACAGTGGACGAAGAACCCGGAATCCCAGAACTAATGGAATTATATTATGATGATGACTATGATTTGAAAACAGGAACTTTCAAAGGTATGTCTAAAGAAACAAGGAAATTGTTTGAGACCGATTTACTACGATTTTATAATACATTTACCGGCAAAGAAGTGGAGAATCTTCCTGCTTCTGTTAAACGATTCAGCGATATTAAATTAAGGGATTATTGTCGTATGAAAAAATGTCCTGATATAAATACCTCGGTGGATACTTTTTCAAAAGAGTTCTTACTAACTAGTTATGCTAAAAACCTGTTAAAAATGATGACCACGATTAATGAGAAACACCAGGAATTACTCGGTATCTTAAATGAACTCTTCTTGAAAACCGGGGATGAAGTCAGCATACATCCTGGACTAACAGATGAATCTTTACAAATTCTTGTTGAGAGAACCAGAACATGTATTATCGAATTATATTTACATTGTGAAGTGGATTTCGTCAATGGCATTCATATGTACGAAGCCATTGTTCATTATCAAGTGTTAGAGTCCACCCAAAATCAAATAAAGCAATTGGACCTAAAGAAAGATGAATTGATTTCTTCTTCTAAATGAAAAAATAATAATATATTTTTACCAGGTATATTATTATTATGTTTACATGCACTTCATAGCCATATTCGCATGTTTGCAAGCCATCATAGCCTTTGCACACGAATCCTTGCAACATTTCATGGTCTGAGTCAAGCATTTCTTGACGCGGCTGTGAATCTTCTTCATCGATTTCTTCATCTTCATCACTTTTTTGCCACCAGTTTGACTAGATGCGGAATCTAGTGGGCCTACACCACCTCTCATTCTGCGCGTTTTACGCGAGCCACGTCTTCTGCGACCACCTACCTTTGCTGGAGGCTCTGTCATTTTAGCAACCTTAGCCAACATTTCATCCATTTTATATACTATATACAGAAAATAAATATTTTCTTAAAATTAAGTAAATTTATCCTCTAAAATAGTTATCATTTCAGTATCGTATATAAGGTTTCCTTGTGGTTTATAAGAATCAATAGGGTTATACTTTCTCTGGTTCTGTTGTTTCTCATTTTTACTATTCTTCGATAAACGTTCTTCTAAAGAATGACCATCTCCCTTATTTTCATCCGTCTCCACCTTGTTTCCGTATTCATCCACAACAATTCCGGTCTTCTTTTTCAGCTCACTACGCACATAAGAAGGCACCCAATGTTTCCAAGAGATGAACAAAGTATTTGGGTGAATATACTTGATGAAAAATCCGTTCTCCTTAAGTTTATCCATTAAATAAGCTATACACGAGCCCTGGTCATACTTAGGAACGCCAATAATCACTTCAGGCACAACAAACCAGCAAAACTGTTCATCCAATTTTTGTCTAGAGGTTGTTTTAATACGCACGTGAATACGATTCAAAATTTTATTATATAATGCCAATTTTCCTAAATCATACTGCTGTTTTCTCTCATATAGTTCATCTAGGTTTAACTTTTCAGAAAAATCAGTGACATTCTCTAAGGTAAATATATTCGCCATCTGTCTAATAACACATTTAGAGAAAAAAGTAATTAAATATAACGGTAAATATTTGATTACCTAAGGAATTAATGATTCAACATTTAGTATTTGCTGGCGGAGCCGGAAATTGTATAAAAGCCCTAGGTGTTATTCAAACATTGGAAACATCTGGATTTTGGAGTCGCGAAAATATTAAAAGTATCCATGGCACCTCGGGGGGAGCCATTTTAGGAGCCCTTATTTGCATGGGGTTTGAATGGTCCGTTATCAATGATTATATGTTATTACGCCCTTGGCACGAGGCTTATCAGTGCAATGTGAATCAACTCTTTGATGCTTTTTCCAAACGAGGGCTCTTTGGACGAAATGTTATTGAAATTTTTATGAATCCGTTTTTAAAAGCCAAAGATATATCTTGCGATATTACCCTGAAAGAATTTTACGAGTTAACCAAGATAGATTTCTACATGTTTACTTTAGAAATTAACGAGTTTGAAGTGGTCACTCTCTCCTATATAACGCACCCAGACCTGCCTCTGTTAAATGCATTACATATGACAAGTGCCCTGCCTATCATTATATCCCCTGTTTGTATAGAGGATAAATGTTATGTGGATGGCGGAGTCACTTGTAATTACCCATTAAACCAATGTATAAAATATCTTACGGAGAAAGAGAAAGAGATTGATTTATCGAGTGTCCTGGGTATTAAGAATAAACGCAGTTATGTCGGTAAAAATATAGTAACAGGGGAATCTAGTATTTTGGAATATATGTATGGATTTATAAATAAATTAATGCGTGCTATGAGCACAGAGGATAAGCAATGTAGTATTCCAAATCAAATAGAATATGATGCGGAATTATTAGGGTTTAATTTTTTGTCATCAACAATGACATCACTTGAGGTTCGTAAGGAATTGCTAGAAGATGGATTCAAAGTAGCAAATCGGTTTCTACAAGAAAAAGAAGGAGAGAAAGAAGGAGAGAAAGGGGTAGAAGTAACCCGCCTAGAGGACAGTGTTTAAGAATTGTTCCATGGTAGCCTTAGTTGGCTTGGCATCATATTCGATAATCTGTCCATCCTTGATTAGCTTAATGGTAGGATATCCCTCAATCTTATATGTCTTGATAACATTCTCTATCTCGGCTGATTCATTTGTGCAATTGATTTCAGTAAAGATAACCTTGTAACCATTGATGGTTTTACCTTGGTATTCGGCCTTTACTTGGTCCCACTCGGGTTTAGCTGTCTTGCAGTGAGGGCACCAATCTACATAAAACAGAATCATTTCCGCTTCTTTAGAAGCATCGGTATTTTGACTATTGGGCTTGTATGAAGTTGTGGGAAATTGTTGCTTATAAATCATGTATACGACGCCAATCATGATAATAGCACTTATAAGTATAGCAATAATCATGGGCCAGCTTAAACTCATTTTTGGCATGAAACTAGGCATCATGGATGAACCAGCTTTTTGTACAACAGGGCTATTCATTTATATATTCTATTTATATAATTTAGAATCATTGTTCAAACGAAATAAAGAAATTTTGTTATATAAAAATAGTATTCCATGATTTTTAGACAAGCCAACGGCTCTCTTGTTGAAATAAATAAACTCTCTTTTATAACAGATAAACATTATTATAAAAAAATAGTTTCTTTAAAGAATGCGTTATATTTTCCTAAAGATGGAGAGAAGAAAGATAGTGATAAAGTAATAAAATCTTCTTATTCAAGAGAATGCATTCAACGGCTATTATAAAAATCTAAATCTTGTTTCATATTATTTTCTTTTTATAAAATAAGATGAATCATAATCTATTAACAAGAAGAAATAAAAAATACCAGAGAACACCAATGAGCACGAGTGCCACAAGTGGTAGAATGACAAGAAAGAATAAAAGAACCTATTCAAACGACGATTATAAAAGCGGGGATGGTATGTTAGTCACTGTGTGGGGTCCCAGTTTATGGCATTCTCTTCATACAATTAGTTTTAATTATCCAGTTAAACCAAGCAAGCAAGAGAAACATCAGTATCGTAATTTTATTCTTAGTTTGCAACATGTTTTACCTTGTAAGTATTGCCGAATCAACTTAAAGAATAACTTTAAGCAAATGCCGCTCACTATGCAAGATATGGAATGCAGAGAATCCTTTTCTAGATATATATACGAGTTACACGAGCTCATTAATAAGATGTTAAAGAAGAAATCAGGTCTTACATATGATGAGGTGAGAGAACGATACGAACATTTTAGGGCTAGATGTTCAGCTGAAAACTCAAAGCTCTTTAAGTTCAAACCAATAGATTCAAAGACGAAGAAGCATAAGAAGGGTTGTACCGAGCCTTTATACGGGAAAAAGTCAAAGTGTGTTATTAAGATTGTTCCACAGGAAGAGAAATGTGATACTTTCCAAATGGACAAAAAATGTATTAAAAAACGGGTTTCCCAAAATGAAGAGACAACAACTAGCGATGAAACTAGCGATGAAACTAGTGATAAAGAGCCCAGTGATTCTTTTGATAAAAAATCTTCTAAATACGATTATTTTTAGAATAAAAGATTCTTTCTCTATAATAAGTAAGATAAGACATTAAATAATGAAAACAAAATATATAATAGGATTCTCTCTTATTCTCTTTATTCTTATTCTAATGACTCTTATTATTAATAATAATAATACGGAGAAGGAATCTTTTACTGGACCTTCTATCAATATAGATGTTGTCTATTACATTAATTTGGATCATAGGACCGATAGAAAAAAAGAATTTTTAGAGGAAATGAAGAAAGTAGGATATCCCAAGAATCGGATTCAGCGCATATCAGGAGTCTATAAACCAGAAGAAGGAGATTTAGGATGTAGTTTAAGTCATATTGAGGCTTTAACACAGTTTATTCATTCACCTTACCATACCTGTATCATTTTTGAAGACGATTTTGAATGGGTTGACTCTGGGGATGTGATTTCTAAAATTAACAAGTTTTTACGCGCAAACATTCAATATGATGTTTGTCTTCTTGCTGGAAATGTCTATGAATCTAACCCATTTGCCTTGTATCCAGGAATTAACAAAATAGTTGCTTGTGCTACTACTTCCGGATATATTGTAACTAAGGATTATGCTGCAACTTTATTGAAAAACTATACCGAAGGTGCTAGATTATTAGAAAAAAGTTACCAAAATGGGAAAAAAGATAAGAGCAATCAACCTTATGCTATTGACCAATACTGGCAAAAATTACAGGCGAAAGACAATTGGTTCATCTTTAACCCCGTTTTAGGAAAGCAACGAGAATCCTTTTCGGATATTATGGGTGGTGTGGTAAAGCCGACTAGTTAATAGTGACACCTAAATCAACTTGATTATATAAAACCTCTAATATATTATTAAATATATACATCATTGAGTGTTCTTGATTACTATCACCTTTTAATAAAAGTTCGCTAGGTATTTCTTCATTATTATGACATTGCTTGTAATGTTTAACGCTGGCTTCAAAACACATATTCACAATGCTTTCAATATGTTCTTTTGGCAGAAGATATATTTTTTTATTGCATAAATGGTCTATAAATGCTTGTTTATAGTGATTGAAATAGTTTGTTTCTTCTTCGTTCATATAGTAAATAATAGTAGTATTATTATTATTTACTATTGGTTATAAAATTAATCAATTTTATTAGTAAACCAAGCTAATTAGTTATAAAGGAAAAAGATATTTTGCCATTTGAATACCATTTTTTTCTAGTCCTGACTTTTTATAAAAGTTTTCTAAATTACTATCACAATCTAATATAATTTTATAACATTTATTTTGATTTGCATCATCTACTAGATAATTTATTAATATTTGTCCAATGCCTTTATTACGATATTTATTATCTATACATACATCTTCTATGTGAGCTAATTTAACAATATTGCGAATAAATTTATATTCATATATAATTGTTGCTGTTCCAATAAGTTCATTATTATAATCAACCACCCATATTATAGAATTTGTATGAATTTTGCCTAATGTATGTTTATATTCTTCTAATGTAAATACAGTTGGACGAAACTGATTTATTAAATATAAATATTTTGCATAGTCTGTCTCAGAGTCAGTTAATTTACGAATTATATAATTATTATTCATATTATAATCATATAATAAAAATAAGATAATAAAAATAAGATAATTTATTTACATTCCAAAGGTGGAAAAGCTGGATACAACCGGCTCGGGTAGAATGCTATTACTATTGCTATTGCCAGAAAAAGACCCGAATTCATCGTCGCTTCCAGAATTATAGCCAGAGTCAAAGGCATTGCTATTATAATTGGGAACTTTTTTGCATTCAAAACTAGGTTCAGGACATCTTGCGCAGGGAGGACAAGGAGGGGGCTTTTCTTTTCTAGGACATGCCGAAGAGCTCGGGCAAACTGGGCATACAGGTGGGACAACCTCAGATTTCAAGATATACAAATCTTGCTGTCCTCTAGGAATCATATGCCATGGAATTCCAGCCGGAAGGGAATTATTATAATACTTATTGTATCCTTGACCTTGATTGCCATACTTTCTTCGGTATCGTTTTGCCTTATTTTTATATCCATTACCATTATTACTATTGGTTCCAGAATCCGAATCAGAATCTGAATCTGAGTTGTAAGAAGTCTTTGTATTGGTTCCAGATGAGGTTCCCATTCCAAATGGCTCAAAAATGAATGAATAAGTGTCATCAGCCGTGAAAATATTGGTATTTCCATTTGGCTGGGTGGCTTCAATCGCAAGATTGCCTTTAGCATCTTGGAAAACACGGGCTGAACCACCATTAGGTCCATAAAACATAATATTTACCATATCGTGAATCGTGTTAATAGGTTTTGAATTATTATTGGGAAGGGTATATGTAGTCGTTTTACCATTGTTATAAGTAACAACAATAATAGGATTATTATTAATATCTGATATAGTGGCTTTACTGCCATTTTGTCCAGTAAATCCTCCTTGACTCGAGGGGGCTGATGTTCTTGTTGGCGTAGGTGTAGGTGTGCTTGTAGTTGTTGGTGTGGGTGTAGGTGTACTTGTGGGTGCTGTCGTGGGACTCGAATAACTAGGGATAAAAATAGACACCATAGGAGTTCCACCAGATGAGGCTACAGGCAAGGTCACCTCAAAACTAATGGTTCCAGCAACTACAACCAGCTGTCCCGTTAATCCAGTCGGTCCTGCAAAAGTGATGCTTTGAGAGCCTGGGCCAAAGGCTCCACTTGTATAACTATTTTTGGTTGATGTATAAGCAACAGGGTTACTATTACTATTACTATTTGTAATCATCATTATGTAACTATAGCCGTTATTAGATAACAGAGCGGTATTGCCATTAGAGTCACTGTAGTTTACTGGAATGGGTGCCCCATTCGGATCTGCTATAGTGGCTCCTGTATATCCTTCTTTAGACGAGTTTCCTAAAAAAGAGACTAATACAAGTCCAAATAATAATACGGTTAAAATAAGGAGAAAATTACCACTATTCATCATTTTCATTCGTATACTTATATAGTCTATATTGTGAAAAAAGTTTCTTCCTAGTCTACAAAATATTCGTTATAAAAAAGAATTGATATAAAAATAGTAATAAATAATAAGTAATAACCCTTTATCAATGACTTCAGAGAAAAAACATAAGAAAGAAAAGGTGTCGCTTAAGACATCTTATTATCCAGATTCAGCAGCCTTGTATGAAATAGGCGTAGATGAAGTAGGCCGCGGTCCCATGTTTGGTCGCGTCTATACTGCAGCCGTATGTTTACCTAAAGAAGAAACTGGACTCTTTGACCATTCCTTGATGAAAGACAGTAAAAAGTTCACAGGGAAGACTAATAAAAAGATAATAGAAGTAGCCGAGTATATCAAAGCCAATGCACTAGCTTGGTCTCTTTCTTATGAGACTGAAGCCGTCATTGATGAAATTAATATTTTACAAGCCACCCAATCAGCTATGCACTCTTGTATAGCTAAAACCATTGAATCTTTAGGACAGCCATTAACAAATGTCCGTCTTCTAATTGACGGGAATTATTTCATACCTTATCATTCGGTAAACCACATTTGTATTGAAGGCGGTGATAATTCATATTCGGCCATAGCAGCCGCGTCTATTCTGGCTAAAGTAGCCAGAGACCAATATATTAATGAGTTATGCGAGGAGTATCCTGACCTTGTTGACAAATATTCTTTGAATACGAATAAAGGCTATGGTTCTAAAGCGCATTTAGCCGGCATTCAGGAACACGGCATTACGCAGTGGCACCGAAAAACATTCGGGCTCTGTAAACAATATTCAAATAAATAAAAATTGATTTCGTTATTGTTGTTGTTATTGGTTATTTAAGTAAAAGGATTTAAAGAATTCAAGAGATGTTGCCTAACCATCAAAAAATTATGACGAGGATTCTCGTCTTTGATACAGAAACAACTGGCCTGCCTAAATCGCGGTTCTCACACCCGTCAACCACGGATGAATGGCCATACATTGTTCAACTAAGCTATATTATTTATAATACAGTTTTATGTAAAGTTGAAAAAGTAGTAGACCATATTATTCGCGTGCCTGATGAGGTTACTATTAATGAAAAGTGTGTTTCCCTACATGGAATTAGTAAAGAGCGTTCTTTATCAGAAGGAATTCCTATTGAGAGTTGTTTATCAGACTTTCTAAATGAGTTTCAAACGGTTGACCTAGTTGTAGCTCATAATATGGAATTTGATCTCAATATGATTCAAGCAGAAATGTGGCGACGCAAGGATTTTTACGAGCATATGATTCCTATTGTTTGCGAGTCACAAAAATTATTCTGCACTATGCAAGAAGGGACTGATTTGTGCAGGATAAAATCATTGTTTCCAAGGGGTAAGGACCCATATAAGTTTCCCAATCTAGCCGAGTTACATCAGTATCTGTTTTCTACCCTGCCAATCAATCTTCACAATTCATTGAACGATGTCCTCGTTTGTTTGAGGTGTTATTACAAGATGAAATATCATAAAGATATTTGTAGAGAATCGACTACTATTAGTGAGATGATGACAATAGTATGGTAGCCTATAATTTATAATTTTATATATATATTTTTTATAAATATATATATATATAAGTATGTCTCACTCTCCTATTACACAACATTCAAGGCAGTCTCGTTACAGCTCTTCCACATTATCATCTAAAAGGTCTCGTGGACACCGTTCTTCATTATCATCTACTATTTCATCACTAACTCCACAATCTGGAAAAACACGCAAAAGTTCTTCTTCACTAAGTATGTTACCAAAATCTAGAGGTTCATTATCTATTTCATCAAGCACCCCGGGTTCGCCTAGTTCTATTTCTAATAATTCTAGTTTACATCATTATAGTAGTTCAAATGGTAGCTCGGCAGTGTTTCCTTTATTAAGTTCAAGTGAACATTCGCATCCTCACAATTTAGATATTCATTCTGTAAAACCTATTAGAAATCCGGATAACAAAGCCAAAGCAAGTGGTAAGAAAAGAAGGAAGACAAAGAAGACAAAGAAGACAAAGAAGGTAAGAAGGTTCTAAGCTGAACACATCTCGCAAATTTCATCCTCTTTTTCTCCTTCTCCTTCTTTTCCTTGTTTCTCAGGTTCAATTGTAAATTGTTGTGCCTGATGTTTCGCCTTGCGTCTCATATAATATATTCCTGTTTTCAGTCCCTTCTTCCATGAATAATAATGCATAGAAGTGAGCGCATTATAGGTGGGATCTTCCATCCACAAATTCAAGCTTTGACTCTGGCAAATATAGGCTCCTCTATCGGCCGACATGTCTATAATATGTTTCATTGGCATCTCCCAAACAATTTTATATTTGTTTCGGATATGTTCCGGCAATTGTATCAGTTGCTGAATACTTCCCTTATTCGCAATAATATTATTCTTCACCTGCTCATTCCATAGTCCTAGTTGAATGAGCTCCCGCATCAAATAATGATTGGCTACTACAAATTCTCCCGCTAGTGTGCGTCTCGTATAAATATTACTCGTCAACGGTTCAAAACACTCATTGAACCCAAGAATTTGTGATGTGCTCGCCGTGGGCATCGGTGCTATCAAGAGTGAATTTCTTAGTCCATGTTCCATAATACTCTTTTTCAAAGCAGACCAATCATATCGCTCTGTCGGTGGTGTGACATCCCACAGGTCAAACTGTAGAATACCCTTTGATGCTGGTGACCCAGGAAAACTACTATATGACCCCAGTAAAGAATCTGGCAACCCTAATACTTCCTGATAAATCGGTAACAAAGACTTATACTGGGGGTCATGTGGATTTATATACTCTATCTTATCTTTGTAATGATACAATCGACGAAAGGTAGAATCCGTCATTTGTTGTCCATCATCATCTGTTGCTAATTCTCGTTTTACTTGTAACATTGCATCACGCCTTTCTATAGCAATCTGGTTACTACATTCCAATGCTGCATGATACATCGTCTCAAAAATGAGCTTATTTGTAACAATAGCTTGTTCGCTATGAAATGCAATGTCCATCAATATAAAGGTATCAGCAAGCCCTTGAACTCCAATGCCAATGGGTCTGTGAAGCAAATTACTACGCTTTGTCTTCTTTGTTGGATAAAAATTAATATCGATAATCTTATTTAGATTTCGGGTTACTACCTTTGTCACCTGATGAAGCTTCTCATAGTCGAACTCCTTTGTCTCCACATTTACAAAAGTGGGCAAGCCAATGCTCGCCAAATTACAGACAGCCGTCTCTTCCTTATTCGAGTATTCTGTAATTTCCGTACACAAATTTGAGCTCATAATGGTGCCAAGATTTTTCTGGTTTGACTTATGATTGACAGCATCTTTATACAAAAGGTAAGGTGTCCCAGTTTCCATTTGCGCATCCAATATTTTAAACCACAGTTCTCTTGCTGGCATCGTTTTTCGTGCCTTTCCTAGCTCTTCGTATTTACAATATAAGGCATTAAACTCTTCACCATATACATCAGCCAAACCAGGACATTCATTTGGACAAAATAGCGACCACGATTGGTTTTCTTTCATGCGTTCCATAAACAAATCGGGAATCCATAGTGCATAGAATAAGTCACGGGCTCGCAATTCTTCATCCCCGTGATTCTTCTTCATCTCCAAAAAATCCTCCACATCGGCGTGCCAAGGCTCCAAATAAATAGCGAAGGACCCATTGCGCTTCCCGCCTTGATTAATAAAGCGCGCTGTATCATTAAACACTTTTAACATAGGCACAATTCCAGTCGACTTCCCATTTGTCCCCTTAATATAAGAATTCTTAGCGCGAATATTATGAATATGCAAGCCGATTCCACCAGCCCACTTGGAAATCGTGGCGCAATCCTTCAATGTATTGTAAATACCATCCAGACTGTCATCTTCCATTGCGATTAAAAAGCAGGACGACAGTTGTGGTCTACTGGTTCCAGCATTGAATAAAGTAGGCGTAGCATGTGTAAAATATTTCTGCGACATTAAGTCATAAGTCTCTTTCACTAAGACCATATCTGCTCCATGTATACCAACGGCTACACGCAACCACATATGCTGAGGGCGCTCAATGACTTTATCATTCACGCGAAACAAATACGCCTTTTCCAATGTTTTGAACCCGAAATAGTCAATCAAATAATCCCGCTTATAATCAATCATCTGTTCTAATACAGCCTTCTTCGAACTAATAATTTTCCACACCTCCGTAGAAATAATAGGACTATCTTTCCCATTACAATCCTTATTTTCATACGCCTTTTTCATGGTCTGGAAAAAAGATGCACCTGTATTCTTCTGATGATTCGATACTACAATTCTCCCCGAAAGAATCCCATAGTCCGGATGCATTGTCGACATAGCAGCACACTGTTCTGCCGTTAGTTCATCTATCTTTTCCGTAGGAATGCCATTATACAGCTGGTCAATCACCTTCATAATGAGCCCCGAATAATTAATATGAATACCCACCTCTTGTCCCAACTTTTTCACCCGGTTCAATATCTTATCGAAAGCAATATCCTCCAACTTTCCCGAGCGCTTTGTTACTTTCATGTCATCCATGGTTGTTATATTATTATGCAAGGAAAAGTTTAAGTAATTATTCCACCTATTCTTTATTTCTCTATGCGCCTACGGCTGGCCGACCATTTAATAGATGTCTCTAATAAAAGTCACACCATATATGCTCACAAAACTGGCAAAATACTGAAAGGTCGGCACCCCGGGCCGAAGGCCCGGATTTCCCTATCTCTTTAAGTTAAAAAGTCAATATATTCTTTTTTTCATAAAAGATAAAAACTCATAAAGTTTTTTCGGAAACTGTTTTTGGACATTTATTTTTGTCCTTTTTTATAATCCTGAAATACTTTTGGCCGAAAAAACTTTTACAAAATCGGTTGTGAGCATATTGCTCACATTTCAAAAAATGGAAAAACTTTTTGTGATTGTAAAATTTTCAATAATTTTTGAAAAAACCAATTAGACATTTTTTCTCTTTAGCATATATATGCTAATGTCCGCTAACGAAAAAACAGTAAAAATGCAAGTCTGTTCAATATGTGACGTAAAATGCTCTAATACTTACGATATGAAGCGACATTTGTTGACAGCTAAACATTCAAAAAAGGCCGAAAATGCTAAAAATGCTAACGAAAAATGTAAAAATAGCGTAAAAATAATTTCACAGCCTGTATCGTATCATAATTGCGGTTGTGGGAAGCAATTTCTGCATGCATCGTCTTTATCCAGGCATATAAAAACATGTGCGCCTTCAGCGCCCGCAATAACGAGCATGGATAAGCTAACAGA